>Ga0074195_1000058_pt1 | contig 288436 bp, 239 predicted proteins | sample EPASupsiteHSE623_FD_64525 | JGI IMG/M metagenome (GOLD analysis project Ga0074195, IMG submission 64525) | Bioremediated contaminated groundwater from EPA Superfund site, New Mexico - Sample HSE6-23 | ecosystem: Environmental > Aquatic > Deep subsurface > Groundwater > Contaminated ...
TGCATGTACTCTCCCCGAACTAATTTGGTTTGGGTTTACCCCAGGGGAACTAAAAAAACTGGCGGTAAACTATTGGTATCACTTCTTACCGATCAATGGTAGCGTTTCAAACCGACGCCGAAAACATGGCTCGCTGAGTGAATCGTTCGTCAATATATATAAAATTACAGGCGACCAAAAATACCTTGAATGGGCAAAATGTCTTAATGACCAACGGATGCTTATCCCTGCATCCCAAGGTAAGGATATTCTTCCGGGTTACATGCCAACTGTCAGATACAGAAATTTGTGGGATTTGAATCCGTGTACTGTTTCTCAGGGGAAAAGCAATATACAGACGCGGCGCTTTTTTTCTGGAAAACAGTGGTTAAAGATTATTTATGGGTTATAGGGGGAAAATAGTATAGATGAACACTTTTTCCATAAAGGAGAAGCTGACAATCGCGTCATATGTAATGGAGGGCCTGAGTCGTGTAACACTGTTAATATGTTACGACTTACAGAAGCTCTCTACCGTGATTACGCCTTACCGGAGATGCTCGACTTTTACGAAAGAGCACTTCTTAACCATATACTCGCCGCATATGAACCAGAACAGGGAATGATTGCCTATATGACCAAAGTTCAACCAGGCGGATTTAAAACACACAGCACTAAATATAATTCTTTCTGGTGCTGTACGGGAACCGGGTTTGAAAGCCCTGCAAAGTTTCAAAAGATGATATACTCTTATGATGATAAGTCTTTGTATGTTAATATGTTTATTCCTTCGGTGTTTTCATGGAAAGAGAAAGGAATTGTTATAAAACAATTTACGAAAATTCCGGACGAAGAACAAACTGTTTTGGAAATTCAGACAAATACTCCAAGGGAGTTCTCACTTAAAATCCGACATCCTTATTGGGTTGAAAAAGAAGAAATGAAGATTCTGATTAATGGAAAGACCTGTAAAACATCCTCTTTGGTTTCACAGTTTTCTGAAATTAAACGAGTTTGGAAATCAGGTGACAAGGTTACAATACAGCTCCCCATGAAACTACGTGTCGAGCCCCTTACTCCCTCCGAAAAATTTGTATCCGTTTCATACGGACCTGTAGTTCTGGCTGCCGAATTTCCTTCGGAAGATTTGAAAAAATCAGACTATTGGGACGCAGGAGATAATGTTGGAGCCAGATCATCGTTAAGACATAATTTTCAGTTGGAAAATTTTTCCTGGTTTATTGGAACAACAAACGATATTGCCGGTAAAATTGTGAAAGTATCCTCTTCTCCCCTTGTTTTGAGCACAAAAAATGCACGTTATCCCGACAGTTATTCCTTGGTCCCGCTCAACAGGATACATTACAGTCGTTATGTTTTATATTTTCCACACAGCCTGATGGCCGAAGATATTGCCAAAAGGATTGAAGCAAAGAAGGCCCTGGACAATGCCGCTGTTGATGCTGTTGTTATTGATTATGGATTATCAGAACAACAACACCGCATGGAGTCTGTATCGTCAGGAACAGGCAAAGATTTTGGACTTTCATGGCGACAAGCAACCAATGGAGGCTATTTTATGTATTGTCTGAAATCAGATCCCGGTGAGCTACAGTCGCTCTACATGGAGTTTAGATCAGATGAATCGGGTGAAAAAACTTTCGATATATTGGTTGACGGGCAATTTCTTAAAACAATCAATCACGACAAACCCAATGATAAAGCATCAGTCCCGTTATACTCCGAAATTATTCCTATCCCCGAAGCACTAACCAGAGGAAAAAATAACGTGACCATTAAATTTCAGGCAAAACCAGAAAACAACAGTACCGGACAAATCTATGACGTTAGATTGATAAAATCAACCTTTGGGGATGATCGTAAAAATCGAGCAAGTGCCGAAAGGTATTAGCGTGAAATTAGTATTGAAAAAATAGGGAATTGAATAACAAAGATATGGAAAAATCAATATTAGTTTTGCTTTTCTTGTCCTTCCTGCTTTTTGGAGGATGCAGCCCTGCCGGTACAGTATCTGACAGTTTGGAGTTGTGGTACAAACAACGTTAATAGAAGTTGTTCAGTCAACCGGAAAGCCGGTGGTGTTGGTAATGATCGATGGAGGACTCTATTCAATTGCCTGGGAAAAAGAACATCTTCCGGCAATTTTAGAAGCCTGGTACCCGGGCGAGCAGGGAGTTGCTGATATTTTATTTGGAAATGTAAATCCTTCGGGCAAACTTTCGGTTTCTGTACCGCAAAGTGCCGGGCACATCCCGACAGTTTACGATTATAAGCCTTCCGGTCGGGGATATTATCATCAGCCCGGCAGTCCCGAACACCCCGGCCGGGATTATGTGTTTTCCAGTCCGGATGCTCTTTTTTGTTTCGGACATGGTTTAAGTTACACGAGTTTCAATTATTGGGGCCTGGAAATAAAAACAAGAGAAGTAAAAGAAGGCGAACCGGTGGAAATCTCGGTACAGGTAAGCAATACTGGTGAAGTAACAGGAAAAGAAGTGGTACAACTTCATATCCGCGATAAAGTAAGCTCGGTAACAACCCCTGTTAAGAGTCTTAAAGGTTTTAAGAAGATAGAGTTGGCTCCCGGTGACACAAAGCAGGTTGAGTTTAAGGTTGATTTTGATGAACTAAGTCTGTGGAACATTGAGATGCAAAGAGTTGTCGAGACCGGCACCTTTGAAGTTCAGATTGGAAGTTACTCCGAAGACATCCGGTTAAGAGGCTATTTTACGGTTGCCGATTAAATCCCGAAAATGAAAAATTTACTTTTTATTCTGCTTTTATCATTGATAATTACAATAAGTTATAAGACAGGCCAAAATTTTGATTCCGCGTCTGTAAATACAGTCTGTAACCCGTTTGATATCAGTTACCGTTTTCATCTGGACGGGCCATCAAGGCGCGAAGCTGCTGACCCAACGGTTGTCCTTTTTAAGGATAATTACTGCTTGTTTGCTTCAAAGTCGGGTGGCTATTGGCATTCATCGGATTTAACCAAGTGGAAACTTATTTCAACCGGTGAGCTTCCTGTTGAAGATTATGCTCCCACAGTTGTTGCCATTGGAGATACATTATATTTTTTGGCTTCTTCTGACCATGGCAATATTTATAAAACAACCGATCCGGTCGGGAAAGTGGACGGTTGCAAAAGCAAAATTCGAAATCTCACTGGTCGATCCTGCTTTCTTCCTTGATGACGATAATCGTCTTTACCTGTATTGGGTATGTTCAAACAATGCTCCTCTTTGGGGAACAGAGATTGATTATAAAAATGGATTTAAACCAATTGGAGAACCTGTTGCGTTGATTTCTGCAAACCCATCAAATAACGGATGGGAAGTTCCGGGTGATTATAATACACGGTATAATGCTGCTCCCTGGATTGAAGGAGCCTGGCTTAATAAACACGATGGAAAATATTACCTTCAATATGCCTGCCCGGGAACTGAATACAAAAGTTATGCCGATGGTGTTTATGTTGCCGAAAGTCCGCTGGCATCAAAAAAAGTAAAGGCATCGGCGTTCTGTACAATCTGGTAATCCTTGCCTACTACACCAAAAACATCGTTGGTGTCGGTGCGCATGGTGGCGAAGTAGTCAGGCACCAGAATGTTGCCATCTTCCCTGACTTCGCCGTCATCGATGACGGACAGGTCTGTACTACGTGTGAAGAGCGGGGCTTTGACGACCGCGAAGTCCAGGCCGGCATGTTTGATTGCCCCGGCGCTGGTCGGATAGTCTGCTACGATCTGGCCTAAACCGTGCCATGCTTTTTGCTGAACGCTGAAGAACGAATAACGTCCTGTTGCCTGGTTGAAATTAAGATTGTGCGCCATGATGTTTGAATTTTAATTGTTAAATATTTTTGTTTGTTTGTTTGTTTGTTTGTTTGTTTGTCTTTCTCTCACGCTGCCTGCCCGAAAGAGCATTTTCCAAAAGAAAAAACGGAAAAGAAGAAAGCAGCTAACCAGTGCGGGAGAAGCAGAAAACCAAAAGGAAACGGAATAAGTCCCGAAGGGTGGCGGCGAAAGCAAGCCATTATGCCGTAGTCTTTTGGTTGGTATTGCGCAAAGGTCCCGCACTATTTTGGCTGCCTTTTTATCCGTTTTTTGGAAAATGCGCAGAGCAGGCTGTGGTATTTCATGGCTTGTTGCTCCTGCTCAGGCAAAGGATGTAGAAATATTCCCGGTAATTCAGGCTGGGAAATATATCTTTCAGGAAGGTATAAGCCTTATTTGAACTGTCCACCATCGGTAATTCTGATACCTTGTACTTAGGATTGTAACTGATCTCGATTTCAGTCAAAGTTGATTTCAGCAGATTTCCCGGAGTCAATAAATAATTTTTCATTGTCTTTCACCACTGCCCTGTGGATTTTTATAGGCTGGCTCTCCTGTTATTTTGAGCCGATGCCACTGAGCAGACCGGATTCTTGTCAAGGGCCGATGTCAGGTTTTGCCTTCGACGGACAGGCTGCGCCCCGCCGAAAAGGCAAAAGGTGACCGGGCACGAAGTGTGGCTTGGGTTTAAAAGGAAAAGCCACCCTTGACTTTTCCGGGATGCGATCAATAATTTTGGGGAGAAATCAGGAGGAGAGTGTAATGCTTTTTTTGTTGCTTGCCTTTACGACTGAAGGCAGATGAAATTCATGGCAACCTGTTTGTGATTTTCATTTTGGAGTTAACTCTATTTCCAGTAATGCCAAATTCAGGTTCCTGTTTTGAATTGGCAGTTCAGGTACATCGGTCGTTTGACAGTTACCGACAAATCTGAATCCAAACGATTTATAATAATCAATGATGCGGTTGTTATCTGCCCAGGTATCCATCCGAATAAACCTTAAATTGTGGGCCCGGATAAACTGTTTTGCCCAGAAAAGTACATGTTGAAATTGCTTTTGTCCCTTAAAATTTGGATTTACAACAATCCGGTGCAGGTAAATGGCGTCATTTTGGTCCCTGTCTTTCCAGATATAAGGATCACAAAACTGAATGCTGAAAATGCACAGCATATCATTGCCTTTCAATATCTTGTACTGAAGTTTGTTTTCAATATCGCATTTCAGCCCGGACATGTCGATTGCTTCCCAAACATGGTATCCGTTCTTCCCCTGCAACTTCATGGCTTCCCCGAAAAGCCATAAAACGTCATTCCAGTCATCGTTGGTTGTGTTGGTAATTACTATACCGTCCGTTGTGATTGTTTCCATTTATCCTGTCTTTTCAGGTTGTTTATAATAAAGGTTAACGGGAAATTTTTTTCTGAGTTTCAATAAATAATACAAAGCGATGCAGCCGGTTATAAACTGCAGGATTCCGGTGGTCTCAAAAATAAGATCATTGGGCAACTCATAAATGGGGGGATAAAGCCTATCGAAGGTAGCGCGTGAAGTTCCTCCAAAAAAGAGTATATTTTTCAACAAATGGTTATAACCGCCTTCATAAATTCCTATAGCTCCGACCGATATCAAAATAGTGGTCAGGATAAAGGACCAAAAAGCCAGTTTCCCTTTTCCTGTTTGCAAACGTTTCACGCTGAACCGATAGGTAAAAACCAGGACCAGGATTACGGGTATGGCGAAATAAGCTACATGCAAACGGAAAGGCGATTCATAAATCACTGCACCATAGACATGGTGGATCAATGTAAGCAACATGGTGCCTACAGATGCTCTGTAAATCAATTTTAAGGTTCTCATTTTTAATTATGGTATTTGGGTAGAAAATGGACGGGCTATTCAACGATACAACAGATAACTGAACCGAACAAGGTTTTCATCCGTTCCAGTTTTTTTATCTTTGAAAACTCCGTCACCTTTATAAGTTCATGAATATTTCCCATCGGCTTTTTCTGAACGTTTTTGGGAGAATTCCAATGCTCAAAATCGATGAAATGAAAAGATCCTCCGGATTTCAGCACGCGCCTCACCTCCCGAAAAGTCGCTTCTGTTTTGCGGGCGTGGAGATGGTGGATCGTAAACGAAGAAAATATCCGGTCAAAAGTTTCGGGGCCATATGGAAGGTCATCAGAAAAGCCACCGTCAAACCGGATAATACGACCTGTCCGTTCAGCTTTGTGTGCTGCCATTGAAAGCGCCTTCCTATCCGGATCGATTCCTGTAGCTTCTATTTTTGGAAAGCGTTTTTTTATCATCAGCAGGAGGGTTCCGGTACCGCAGCCAATATCAAGGATGCATTGCCCTGGCTGAAGGCCGGCTTCATTTATGAGTTTTTTTCTGTAAAAATTAATTCCCATAACATACGTTAAAGGGTCGTACAATGGTAAAAGCCAGTCTTTTCCTGCTGATGGCAAATACTTTCGCGTAGTTTGGGCATTCATTATTGTTTTTTCCATAACCAAATAATTTTGTATTGTTTAATGCAAAATTATTCGGTTATAAATTTATTTCATTGTAAAAATTTTACCTGAAGGTATCGGTGTGCATGACTTTGGGGCAGGTACTGCCTGTTTCGAGATATTCGCGCGGGTTGCCACCCGAAAATTGCCGGAATTCTTTAATGAAGTGGGCCTGATCGTAGTAATTGTGTTCAAAAACTAAATCAGACCAGTCAGGTTTGGCGACCTGTGTATGAAGTTGATGAAGCACCCGGTTAAACCTGTTGATACGCTGAAAGTGTTTTGGTGCAGCCCCTACCTGATTTTTAAACAATTGGATCAGGTGTTTTTGTGAGTAGCCCGTTTTCCGGATCAAAAAAGGCAAAGGCATATGGATATTTTCACAGAAATACCTGACAACAGGAAGCAAATCCACATTTTGTACAATCCGGTTTAAAAAATAACTTTCTATTTTCTTAAATAGTGTTTGGATATTGTAACAGTCGAGCAACTCATCTCTCAACCTTAAAAAGGAACTTCCCAGGAGCAGCTCAGCCTCAGTAACGCTGTTTTCCAGTTCCGCCGGTGTAATGCCGGTTAAGGTGAGGAAACCTCCCGCCCGAAACCGGACATAAACGGTTGTGTGGCTTTCTCTCAGGCCGTATATCACCGGCCGGGTTTGGATGCCGGAAACCCACCCTTTTTTCACAAAAAAACCTGAGGAATGAGTGTGGTCAGCAATCACCTCCCGTCGAATTCCATCGAGTTCTATCGTCAGTTGTACCACGCCGTCGGGAAGCACTTTTTCAAAAGAGTGCCCCAAATGATGGTCTTTACAGTATAATATGCATTCGATCCAGTTATCTAATGGGAAAGATGGCTTGTGTATTTTGATCTGGGAGCGGTTCGAATGAAGCTGCACGAAATCATGCATCATCCGGTGGTGCCGTCTGGAAATATCCCGCGCGACATAAGGATGGGCGGAGGTCACCATCTGTAAAACCTCGTTTAACTTCCGGTCATCCGTTATTTCTGAGAGTATCCGGCTTTGCTGATAGGCCCGCAACAAGTCATTTTCATTCGCTCCCAAATAAGCGGCGATGCTGAATACCTGACTTTTTGTGGCATGGATGCGGTTGGTCTCAATCAGGAGCAAAGTTTCCGGCAGTATGTCAAGAAACGAAGCCAACTCCTGGCTCCCGATTCCCTTTTTGATTCTCAATTCCCTAATATGTTGTCCGATAATTTGCATTGCGTCGGTTCTGTTTCTATGCAACAAAAAACCGCCGCCACTGGTTTAAGTGCTTGTTTGCAGGCATGCTTTCAGCAGGAATTCTGAACATACTGTTTAAAAAAGTTTATATTTAAAAATACATCTTTTGAATTTAGGATATAAAAGTATTTTTTTACTATTTTTGAGCTATGAGAATGACTCCAACATTATAACGATATTTCCGTTTATTTCATTCAGAAGTAAAGCTCTATCCATAGGGCAAAGGGTAAGTCTTATCCACAAATTAGCATTTAAAAATCCGGAATTTTCCAGCTTTTTGTTGGTTTATAACTTACTTAAGGTCAACGACCTATTTGTCATTTTCGTTATAGCTTCTTTTATAGTCTATTAGAAGACAGGCATATGACAGTAATTATTTCACTGTACTTATATCAAATTTTATGACCTATATTTTAAACACAAAAGAAACAGAAGAATTTATTTGCGATGGTTTTGTTCGCATTGATTATGCATTTTCCGCAGCTATTGCCGATGCTGCACTGGATATTTTATGGAATGATCTTCCCGTTGACAGGCTGAACCCGCTAACCTGGACAGAACCTGTTATCCGGCTGGGAATGTACTCACAGCAACCATTTATTGATTCGGTAAACAGTGACCGGCTGCATCAGATCTTCAATCAGTTGGTCGGTGCGGGGAGATGGATCCCTTGCCTGAGCGTCGGGACATTTCCGGTGCGGTTCCCTTCAAAAAGAGAACCCAATGATACGGGAAAACACGTAGATGCAAGCTTTCCGGGGACGAATCCTGCCAACTTCCTTGAGTGGCGGGTCAACGTAAAATCAAAAGGCCGTGCGTTATTAATGCTTGTATTGTATTCAGATGTGACTGAGTATGATGCGCCTACAGTTATTTACAAAGGGTCCCATATGGATGTGGCAAAATTACTTTATAAAGAAGGAGATAAGGGGCTTTCGTTCATGGAACTTGCAGCAAAGCTGAATACCTTACCCCGCCGAACTGAAGTCTACGCTACAGGCAAAGCAGGAACCATATATCTATGCCATCCTTTTCTCGTGCACGCCGCGCAAGCGCACCAAGGTAATGCCCCAAGATTTATGGCACAACCCCCCTTATTATTGCGGAATGAGTTGGCGATCAAGGGCTATTCACCTGTTGAAACAGCGATATGGCGGGCGTTAAAAGGGAAGAGTTAAATTTTCTTCAAGATGACAAAATAACGGCTTAGTTTCTATTTGCGTTTTAACCGGCGGACCCGGCTTATTCAGGTGTTTCACGTTTTCAAAAAATAGCAATTGAACAAATCAATTGGGTTTCAGGTTATTTCAATTGATAAACAAAGAGCTGATGATTCAGGAAATTCAGGATAAGATCAGGTTTCAGGTCAACAAGTTCATTTTCGATAATGGCTATGCCCCCACCACGGGTGATCTCTCCGAAATTATGAATATTGACGAAAATGAAGTTAAAACCGGACTGACTAAGCTGGCGGAAAACCATGCCATTGTATTGCACCCCGGAACTTTCGGAATTTGGGTAGCACATCCCTTTTCATTGGCGCCCACGCTGTTTTGGGTAGAATCGGGAGGCAGAAAATGGTGGGGAAACTGTACATGGTGTTCCCTGGGAATAGCCGCCCTGACAAAAGCCGATACCCGGATTTTCACAAAAATGAGCGGAGAGAAGGATCCGTTACAAATTGACATTGTTGGCGGGAAGATCGTTCAAAAGGAGTTGCTGGTGCACTTCCCGGTTCCGGCCAAAAAATTCTGGGACAATGTGGTTTACACCTGTTCGGTAATGCTGACCTTTCAAAATGAAGTTCAGGTTGATGATTGGTGTAAGCGGCACCGGATAAATAAAGGAGAGGTTTATTCGATCGAAAAAATTTGGGAACTTGCCAGGTTGTGGTATGGAAACTATCTGGACCCTGCATGGACCCGAAAAACACCTGAATATGCGGCGTCACTTTTTAAACAGACCGGACTTGTGTCCGATTTTTGGAAGCTGGAGTAGAATCCGGTTCAATCATAGAATTACTTTTGTGTCAGAAAAGCATAGTTACTGCGCTATTGGCGCGCAAAACCAGTTGTTGCAGGCTTTGCTTAATGAGAGTTTCCAATTCATTAAGTAAAACTTTTTCTGATATAGATATTTCTTTCATTATATATCGAATTTAAAGAAGCAAAGTTAGTTTTGAAATTTCTGAATAATTGCAGTGTCCGGAAGTGACTTTCCAATTGAAACCAACCGGGTTGCCCTGCTCATCCAGGATGCGGTAAACGAGACCGCCACTTTTAAATATCCTGGAATTTTCGCTCCCCCGGTCAGCCAGCACATTGTATTGGCGAAGGACCGCATTGAGTTCCGGCAGGCTGAGAGTGAGGAGCGGATAAACAGGTTGGAAGCTAAATTATCAGCGTCTGTGACAGACACAACTAATATTGAACCCTTATGGGATAAAGCTATCAGCAGCATTTCGAATCTGGATGTTCTGTATGAAAATGGAACAGTAACAAAAAAAAGAAAAATAATTGGTTCGATGTTCCCCGAAAAATTGACTTTTGACGGATTTCAATATCGAACCGCCCGTGTTAATGAAGCTTTGGTTCTTATGCTGTTGATAGACAGTAAAATAAAAGGCAAAAAAAACGGGACAAATCCATCATTTTTAGACTTGTCCCGTGAGGTGACCCCACCGGGATTCGAACCCAGATCTTCAGAACCGGAATCTGAAATTCTATCCATTGAACTATGGGGCCAAAAGCGATTGCAAAAATAGTAAAATGTTTCTATCTCCAATTTAAAAAAAAAATAAAAACTTGGATAGAGAATAGTTTGTTTTCGATTGTTGATAATTCTTGACACAGGATAGGGTGTGAGAGACTGAAATACATTATTTTTGCCATATTATGGAAACATTTACAATGACAGAGCAAATTCTAGAGAAGGGGAAACAGTTTTTTGAGGATTATACCAAGAAACTAACAAAATCCAAGGACTTTTATATCTCCGACAATTTACAGCTTAAAAAGGATCATTCCCTGCGGGTTGCTAAGTTGTCAGCTTACATTGCAGAAAAACTGAATCTGGACGAACAGGAATGTCAGTTGGCCGAGTTTATTGGATTGATGCACGATCTGGGACGCTTCCCACAGTTTGAGAAATACCAGAGCTTCGATGATTTAAAGACGGAAGATCATGCAGCCCTGAGCGTTGGGGTGTTAAAGGACGCCGATTTTTTCAGGGAATTATCAGAATCGGAGCAGCAGATTATCATCCAGACAATTGAAATGCATAATAAAATTGCAATTACCTCAAAGGATAAACCTGTCATTTTATTTAGTCAGATCTTAAGGGATGCTGATAAACTGGATCTGTGGGAGCTTGCAGTTTCCTATTTGAAACGGGACGGTTCATTTGGCCTTCCTTCGATCAGTTATAATTTACCCAAGACACCGGGTGTGAGCGAAGCGGTGATCAAGGGGATGTTACTGGCTAAGCCGATTTCAAAGAAAGATTTGCAATCGGTGAACGATTTTAAGCTTTTTTTGATGGCCATGGTATACGATCTGAACTTTAAGGCCAGCTTTTTAGTGTTAAATCATAAGCAACTGATCACCAAAATTTATGACACGCTTCCCAAAAGGGATGATGTTATTAACGTTTACAGGCAGATCCGGCTCTTTATCGAAAATAAGTTTGTCGAGCAAAGAGGGAACAGAGAATAAAAAAGCTGAATGGGGAATGAGTGATCGTTTGGTATGTATCTGTAATATGGTTTCTGAAAAAGAGATCATTCGCGAGTTGAAGAAAGGAGCAAAGGAAACAGCCGATATTCAGGAAGCAACAAAGGCGGGGACCAGTTGTGGCAAATGCCTCATTTTAATCGATCATATCGTGGAAGAGTTTCATATGCAAAACGCGCTTTCAGTGAAAGCAGCCCCAATTCAGAATGGAAATTACCAATTGGACCTGTAGTGTTTCAGCCTTTGATTTTTCTCCCTCCAGCTTGCTTAATTGATGGTATTAATGCGAGATATCTTCCGGTAATAACAGAAAGCCTCTCTTTTTCAAGAGAAGCTTTCTGTTATGATTTTTAAGCATTTTTAGGCCAAAAAGCTCAGCAGGATACCGGCAGCAACGGCCGATCCGATTACTCCAGCCACATTAGGTCCCATGGCGTGCATTAATAAATGATTGGTTTTGTCGTACTGTAATCCGATAACCTGGGAAACACGTGCACTGGCAGGAACTGCAGAAACACCTGCATTTCCGATCAACGGGTTGATCTTGTTTCCTTTTGTAAGGAACAGGTTAATGAATTTCACAAATAATACACCGCCGGCTGTTGCAATAGCAAAAGAAACAGCGCCAAGCACGAATATACCCAGTGATTTCATTGTCAGGAAGGTGGTGGCTTGTGTGGAGGCTCCAACTGTTAATCCGATCAGGATGGTCACGATATCGATCATCGGTCCTTTGGCGGTGTCGGCCAAACGTTTGGTAACGCCGCTTTCCTTCAGCAGGTTCCCGAAGAAAAGCATTCCCAAAAGCGGAAGGCCGCTTGGAACGATGAACGTAGTCAGCAACATGCCTACAATTGCGAAAACGATTTTTTCCTTTTTCGAAACGGCCCGAGCTGGTTTCATCCGGATCAGACGTTCTTTCGGTGTGGTCAGCAACCGCATCACCGGTGGTTGGATAACAGGGACCAGTGCCATATAAGAATAGGCAGAAACGGCGACAGCTCCCATCAGGTCGGCAGCCAGTTTCGAGGAAACGAAGATGGCCGTTGGACCGTCGGCTCCTCCAATAATACCAATAGCTCCGGCTTCCGAAGGGCTGTATCCCAATGCCAGTGCCAGACAGTATGCTCCAAAGATCCCAAGCTGAGCCGCTGCTCCAACAATGATCAGCTTGGGGTTGGAAATCAAGGCTGAGAAATCAGTCATGGCACCAATGCCAAGAAAAATCAATGGCGGATAAACGCCCTTGATCACTCCAAAATAGAGGTAGTTTAAAACGCTTCCCGTTTCATAGATCCCGATTTCATTCCCCGGAACAAAAGCAATATTGCCAACCAGAATGCCAAAACCAATCGGAATCAGCAGCATCGGCTCAAATTCTTTTGTAATAGCCAGGTAAATGAGGCTCAGGCCCACAAGAATCATGATCACGTGCCCTACCGTTAGATTGGCATAAGCCGTTTCCTGAAGAAATTCAGCGACGTGGCTGATAATGAATTCGAAAAAACTTCCCATGTTTTATTCTCCTATTATCATTAACACATCGCCCTCCATGATGGCATCACCTTTCGTCTTCATGATGGAGATCACCTTACCGGCTTTATCTGCTTCAATGTTGTTTTCCATTTTCATCGCTTCCAAAACAAGTAGTTTTTGACCCATCTTAACTGTGTCTCCTTCTTTTACAAAGATATCCAGGATGACTCCCGGAAGCGGGGACTTAATCGTTCCTGTTCCTTTTGGGGCGGAGGGACTGCTTGTTTTTGCCGAAGCCGGATGAATATCAGTGGAAGGAATGGCAACAGGACGGACCAGCTTAGGCGTTTTTGTTGTCTTCATCTCTTTTTCTACCTGAACCTGATACGGAGTCCCATTGACTTCAATTTCGATAAGATTGTCTTCGATATTGACAATCTCCGTATCGTATTCGTTCCCGTTTATTTTGAATTTAAACTTTTTCATACGTTTATCATTTTTTCATTGTTATTTTTTACCGGTCCTGAACTTAGGATGAATATTTTTTAGGACCTGCTCTGCTTACGATACTGGTTTAACGTGGTGTTTTTCTTAACGTATAAATCTTTGAACTCCATGGGGAGTAGGTTCGGGCGACTTTTTTTACAGTCAGCACGGTATTCTCCAGGTCATGCGTTTCATTCCTGTACAGATACAAAGCCATCGCTATTGCTGCGTTCACCTCTCCTGATATGACAGGTACCTCCTTAACCAGGGTAACAGCGACGTCGGGTTTGACTTTTTCGGTCTTCTTTCTGTTCATCAGACGGAAAATGATCGTAAATGCCACAAAAAGAATTACGAGTGCAGAAAAAACAACGGTCATCGAAATAGCGGTCATTCCGACACCATAGGGATCGATGGCTACAAACTCTTCACCCGCGGTTAATTTACGGCTGTAATCATTATCCGAGCCAGGGGTTGTGTGCGTGGTGAATTTCCACTCATTTCCTTCTAAACTGACACGGGCATAGGCCGTATCCGGTTTATGTATACCTGTCAGTTCCACCTTGTCAAGCAGGGTTTTGCCGCTTGCATCATAAAGTGCAATGACTTTTGATCCCCGCAAATCGAAATTCAGGTGGAAAATACCACGAGTTGGACGATTATCAGCAAAAAAGATGACATACCCTTCCGGAGGCATAGCTGTTCCGGCTGTTCCGACCGGGATCCAGTATTTTTTTGGATCATTCAGATCATTGGTCAGGTAGCATCCTCCAATATTTGCGTTTGAGTGAGATGCATTGATAATTTCAATCCATGGAGAACGTTCTCCATAATCGTCTTCATAATTGGAGACGTTATTCACCAGAATTTCATTAATCCTTAGTCCGGAGGTTCCCTGGGCCAGCCCGGAGAATCCTGAAGTGAACAGCAGGAAAAAGATAATCCCGGATAATAACGGTGTTATTTTATTTTGCATGTTCATGTTATAACGGAATATTAGTGTGTTTTTTAGGAGGCATGACATCTTTTTTTGTAGCCAGTGTTTGCAGCGCACGGATGATACGGAAACGGGTATTGCGTGGCTCAATGACATCGTCAATATAACCATATTGTGCAGCATTGTAAGGATTTGCAAACTTTTCCTTATAGTCTGCCTCTGACTTTTCGATGAAGTCTGACTTGTCCTGCTCATTTTCAATGGCACTGATTTTTTTGCTTTGCAGCACTTCGATGGCGCCTTTGGGTCCCATCACGGCAATTTCACCGGACGGCCATGAATAATTGATATCGCCGCGCAGGTGCTTTGAACTCATCACGCAATAAGCTCCGCCGTATGATTTTCGGAGAATGACCGTTACCTTGGGTACAGTCGCTTCACCATAGGCAAATAACAATTTTGCTCCGTGGGTAATGATACCGCCATATTCCTGAGCCGTTCCCGGAAGGAATCCGGGTACGTCGACCAGCGTTACAATGGGAATGTTGAAAGCATCACAGAAACGGACAAACCGGGCTGCCTTGCGTGAAGCATTGATATCGAGCACACCGGCCAGGTAGTTGGGCTGATTGGCTACAATACCGGTTGAAATCCCGTTAAATCGTGCGAAACCTACAATAATATTCTGTGCGTAGTTCCGGTGTACTTCCAGAAACTCGTTATAATCGACAATGGAATGAATGACATCCTTTACATCGTATGGTTTATTTGGATTATCCGGGATAATTTCATTCAATACATCGTCCAGGCGGTCGATTGGGTCGTCGCAGGGCTCGAGCGGTGCGTCCTCGAGATTATTCTGCGGTAGATAACTTAACAATTTCCGGATCAGGGAAATGCCTTCTTCTTCATTCTGAGCAATGAAATGAGATACCCCTGATTTGGAACCATGTACAGAAGCTCCTCCCAATTGTTCATCGGTAACCACTTCGCCGGTTACAGTTTTAACTACCTTCGGGCCGGTTACAAACATGTAGCTGGTATCTTTGCTCATGACAATAAAATCGGTCAGAGCCGGTGAATAAACAGCTCCTCCGGCACAGGGTCCAAAAATGGCGGAAATCTGTGGAATAACACCCGATGCCATAATGTTACGTTCAAAAATTTCGGCATAACCGGCAAGCGCTGTAACGCCTTCCTGGATCCGTGCACCTCCTGAATCATTGATCCCGATTACCGGGGCGCCTACTTTCATGGCCATGTCCATGACTTTGCAGATCTTGAGTGCGTAAGTTTCGGAAAGCGAGCCTCCAAATACGGTGAAATCCTGTGCATACACATAGACAAGACGTCCGTCAATGGAACCCTGTCCGGTTACAACGCCGTCACCCAGAAATTTGGTTTTCTCAAGTCCAAAGTTCGTGCACCTGTGGGTCACAAACATATCGAACTCTTCAAAACTACCTTCATCCAAAAGCAGTTCAATACGCTCACGTGCCGTCAATTTTCCTTTTTGATGCTGGGCTTCAATTCTTTTCTCTCCACCGCCTAATTTGGCTTCCTTGCGAAGGTCAATTAATTGTTGAATTTTATCTTGATTATTCATTTGGCTATACTTTATTTTTAATTGCCATCCGGAAATTTTACTTTGAGCATAGTTCGGTTAAAACACCCAGTGTTGCCTTTGGATGAAGAAATCCGATATTCAGTCCTTCGGCCCCTTTGCGGGAGGTCTTATCGATCAGTGTTATGCCTTTTGCTTCGACCGATTTCAGTGCTTCAGTTACATTGTCTACGGCAAATGCAAGGTGATGGATACCTTGTCCTTTCTTTTCAATGAATTTACCGATGGGGCCTTCCGGGTCGGTCGATTCCAGGAGCTCAATCTTGGTTTCTCCGACCATGAAAAAAGCCGTTTTTACCTTCTGGTCTGCGACTTCTTCAATCGCATAGCATTTCAGTCCAAGCACGTTTTCATAATAGGGAATAGCCTCTTCGAGACTATTGACCGCAATTCCGATGTGTTCAATATGAGAAATATTCATTTTTAAAGTATAATAAGGTTGATATTCTGCGTTCGTTTAACTGGCAGCAAAATTAGGTCGTTTAAATTTTTTTCTAACAGAAAAATCAAAAATTCGAAAACCGATCGGTGTGTTTTTAAACAGGCCAAAAAGATTTTGCTGTTTTACTGTCTGAATATTATGTAGTTTTTGAATAAAAAAGGCAGGGTTCAGCCTGCCTTTTTATTGTTTAATTTGTTTTTGGTGTTTTTCCCGTAAAATGAAAATGGGGGCCGAAGCGTTCAAAAGCGGCCTTGTCAAGTTCTTCCCGGTGTGCAGGATGAGCGATCGATGTCAGCAACCTGGCTCTTTCCTGGAGCGTCTTGCCGTACAGGTTCACTGCTCCGTATTCAGTCACAATCCAGTGCATATTTGCTCTTGTGCTGACTACTCCGGATCCCGGCAATAAGACAGGACTGATTTTAGAGATGCCTTTTTCGGTGACAGAAGGCAGGGCGATAATTGGTTTTCCGCCTTTTGAATAACCGGCACCCCTGATGAAATCAATTTGCCCGCCTACACCTGAATAGTGTTTGATCCCGATTGAATCGGCACAAACCTGTCCGGTAAGATCAATGGCTAAAGCAGAATTGATTGCAGTAACCTTATCCAGTTGCCGGATGATATGCACACTGTTTGTGTAGCAGACGTCCATCATGGCAACCATCGGGTTGTCGTCGACAAAGTCGTATAATTTTTTTGAGCCCATCAGGAAGGTGGCAACCATTTTCCCTTTGGATATGCTTTTATATTTTCCGGTAACGATACCTTTTTCAACAAGGGGAAGAATACCATCCGAAAACATTTCCGTGTGAACGCCAAGGTCTTTGTGATTTCCCAGTTGTGCTAATACAGCATTGGGAATTCCGCCGATCCCCATCTGCAGGCAGGCGCCATCTTCGACCAGTTCGGCGACATTTTTACCAATGGCAACATCAATATCCGATAATTGACCCATATCGTGAGCGTACAGCGGAATATCATCTTCAACAAAAATGTCAATATCATCCACATGAAGCATGGCATCGCCCCAGCAACGCGGGACATTTGGATTCACTGCGGCAATGACCGTATCTGCGGTTTCAATGGCAGCCAGGGTAGCGTCGACCGATGTGCCCAGGGAAACATAACCATGTTTGTCAGGCTGTGAACACATGATCAGGGCAACATTGACTTTTAAATAGCCTTCACGGATCAGTTTCTGGGTTTCACTCAGGAATACCGGAATGTAATCAGCATATCCGGCCTGAGTTTGTTTACGCAGGTTAGCACCAACGAAAAATTGCTCCGGAACAAAAATTCCCTCAAATTCAGGATCGCCATATTCCAGTTTTCCTTCGACATGGAGGTGCTGAATTTTTACATCATAAAGATCTCCGTTTCGTCCCCGCTCGACCATTGGCCTGATGAGCGTGTGCGGTGTCACCGCTACGCTGCTGATATGCACCCGATCGCCCGATTTTATTGCTTTTACCGCTTCCTCCGGAGTAACATATTTGATTTGTTTCATAACTTTGAATTAGAGTAAATTGCCCTTTTAAAATTTGCCGCAAAGATAAAAATTTAAAATTCAACCTCCCGGAAAGTGTGGTTATTTAAAAGTGATCTAAGCAAGAGCCGAGATATCTGAAGTTAATGTTAAGAAAGAGGAAAGCCGTTTGAAAAAAAATCTTTTTGGGGACCTTAAGAAAACAGTAATGGGGACCATCCTGTTCGGATAATCCCCATTTCACTTTGGCAACATAAGCTGCTTCCGCGCCAGGCTACTGTTCATGTGGCCGGCTGCCAGGCGGAATGTTACTTCCCGACCGACTGCCCTAATCCTTCCGAAAATGCCTTCTACAGCAAATCCTTCAGGATGTCCGTTCGGCATTCCTTGCGGATACCTTGGCGGACGAAGTCCTTTCAGGCATTGGATAAAGCAAGGTCTTTCGATCTTCCTTCATTCAACTTCGCAGTTTCCGAAACCGAAGCTTCTTTCACTGACTACCCCCCGGGAATGCTATTCCCTTCCGGGAGCCCTGTCTGCTCAAAAACCATTTTGAACGATTAAGTTCAGGATTATGAGAAAGCACTCAACAATAAATTGTTTTTTTGCTTCAACTTCGGCTCTTTCTGATGGCAGATCCGGAGATCTGGATGATTTGAATCGGGTCCAACTAAGTACCTTTTTCTCCTCCGCATCGGTTTGAACTGCCTTTTATCCCTCACCTGATAAATCAAAGTTACAACACTTGACCCATACAAGTCAATAGTTTTTTGATGTTTTAAATCAACTTTCTGTTCACAGGAGTTATTAACAATTGTTGATAAGCTCCGGATGGCTTGTTATTGGCTGACTTACAAGTGAAAATTTGATCTTGTGATTGTCGTTATTAACAATTTTTAACGCAAATACCCGGAAGGAATGGTTTTGTTTTATCCGCGAAGATGATCCTTGCCCGGGGTTTGTCTGGTCGTCAATTTTGTTGAACTTATGAATGAACCGGTTGTTTTAGAGAAGGTCTGTAAGGTAACTTAATTACACAGTATGCAAACAATTTTAGGCTCGGGAGGAGCGATTGGTACAGAATTAGCCAGAGTTCTTCAATCCTATACGGGAAAAGTCAGGCTGGTTAGCCGTAAGCCCCGGAAGATCAACCCGGCTGATGAACTCATGGCGGCCGATCTGCTCGATCCTGATCAGGTCAGGCGGGCGGTTAAAGGTTCTGATGTTGCCTATGTCACAGTGGGCTTGCCATACAATACGAAGGTCTGGGAATCTGACTGGCCCAGGCTGATTGAGAACGTCATCAATGCCTGTAAGTTGTATCGTTGCCGGCTGGTATTCTTTGACAATGTTTATATGTATGATCGAAGCAAACTCCATCACATGACTGAAGAAACCCCGGTTAACCCGTCCAGTAATAAAGGGCAGATCAGAAACAGGGTTATTCAAATGATCATGGATGAAGTGAGAAGGGGCGAACTTACCGCCCTGATCGCGCGTTCGGCCGATTTCTATGGTCCGGGCATACAACCGACCAGTATTCTTTCTGAAATGGTGATCAAACCGTTGAGCACCGGCAAACGGGCGATGTGGTTAGGCCCCGTCCGCTATAAACATTCATTCACCTATACGCCTGATGCGGCCAAAGCAACCGCCTTACTTGGAAATACGGAAGATGCTTGGAATCAGGTCTGGCATCTGCCAACGGCTTCCAATCCTTATTCCGCTAAAGAGTGGATTGAAGTTGTCGCCCGGGAATTAGGAAAAGAACCGAAATATTTCAGTGTGCCGAAAGTGATATTGAAACTGTCGGGACTCTTTGTTCCCCTGATGAGGGAGCTGGAAGAAATGATGTATCAATATGACCGGGATTATGTTTTTGACAGCAGCAAATTTGAAGAGCGCTTTCTTTTTTCGGCTACACCTTATTGCGATGGCGTAAAAGAGGCCGTGCGTGCCTATCAAATCCCTTAACGGAAAAAATACCAGATGATGCGTTGAAAAGGAATGGCAGGATGGGTTCAGGCACCGATTAAAAAGAAACGGTGGATGTCCTGCCGGGAATCCACCGTTTCTTTTTAATCGTTTTTCTTTTAATCTTTCATATCTGCTTGTTTTTTGAACCACTCCAGCGGGTATGATGAAGGGCGTTCAATCGGCAAACCGTAAAGGCGATCCATGATTAGTGATGCCAACACGCCAAGTGCGCGCGATACACCAAACAACACGGTATAAAAGGTGTGTTCCTTCAGTCCGTAGTGATATAATAACGCCCCGGAATAGGCATCGACATTCGGCCAGGGATTTTGTATTTTTCCGGTGGCTTCCAGAATAGGAGGAACAATTTTACTCAGGGTATTGACGATATTGATCAGCTTGTCATCTTTTACATATTTTTCGGCAAATTCCTGTTGCGCGGTGAAACGCGGGTCCGTTTGACGAAGAACGGCATGTCCGTATCCGGGTATAACCCTTCCTTCTGTCAGTGTTCTCTTTACATACTCTGTGATTTGCTCCTCGGTGGGGGCATCGGTATCAATTTCCTGAATCATGTCAAAAATCCAGTTGATCACTTCCTGGTTGGCATAACCGTGCAACGGTCCTGCCAATCCAAGCATTCCGGCTGAATAAGCATAGTAGGGATTACTGAGTGCTGAACCAACCAGATGGGTGGCATGGGCTGATACGTTTCCTCCTTCGTGGTCAGCATGTATAACCATGTACAAACGCAGAAGGCGTTTTACCTCCTCGCTGTCATGTCCCATCATGTGGGCCAGGTTACCTGCCCAGTCCAGGCGCGGGTCGGGTTCGATATGCTCGTCGTGATGAAAACTTCTTCTGTAAATGTAGGCGGCCAGCCTCGGAAGACGTGCAATGAGGTTCATCACATCCTCGTAGGTCGTATCCCAGTAGTATTTTTTATGCACGCCCGCGCGGTATGCCTTCTGGAAAATAGAATCAGTGGCCATACTTAAAATCGCAGCGCTGAACTGGGTCATTGGCCTTGCATTATGCGGGATGGCATCAATGACGTCAAAAACATGCTGGGGTACGTAAGCACGTGTCGCCCAGTCTTTGCTGATATTCAGTACGTCGTCCCTGTCCGGGATCTCACCGATCAGCATCAGATAGAACAATCCCTCCGGGAGGGGCTCTCCTTCAGGGTTCAGGCGGGGCAGCTTTTCCCTTAATTCAGGAATGGTATAACCGCGGAACCGGATACCTGTCTGGGCATCCAGTTTGGACGTGTCCGTGATTAAGCTCGGCACGCCTTTCATACCGGTCATCACCTGTCCTATGGTCACGTTGGCGATGACCTTATCGCCATGCTCATTCTTCAGACGCTGGTATTCGCTTATGCATTTGCTGGCTTTTTCGTAAAACTTATTCTTTATGTATTCCATTATTTGATGATTTTATTGATTTATATTTGATTCAATGGTTCAATGGATATTTTTGATGATTTCATCAGCAAATTCGCCGGTTGAGACCAAGGTTGCTCCTTCCATCATGGCGTGCAGATCGGCTGTGACTTTTCTTTTTGCAAAGGTATGTTCCATGGCATCCCGGACATGCTCTGCCGCTTCATCCCAACCCAGGTATTCCAGGAGCATCGCTCCTGAAAGGATCAGTGAACTTGGATTGGCCTTCCCGGTACCGGCAATATCAGGAGCTGTGCCATGCGTTGCTTCAAAGAGGGCATATCCGCTTTGAAAATTGATATTTGCACCCGGCGATATGCCAATTCCCCCAACCATCGCTGCCAACTGATCTGAAATGTAGTCTCCGTTCAGATTCATCGTCGCGATCACCGAAAAGTCATAGGGCCGGAGCAGACTGTTTTGAAGAAACGCATCTGTAATAACGTCCTTAACAATCACTTTACCCTCAGCTTTAGCCTGATGCAGGGCACTTTTTGCATCAGCTTCATTTTTTGCCGCAGCAATTTCCTGGTATTGGCGCCAGGTGAATACCTGATTACTGAATTCTTTTTCAGCCAGATCATAACCCCAGTTTTTAAAGGCGCCTTCCGTAAATTTCATAATGTTTCCCTTGTGAACCATTGTTACCGACGGAAGCTTCCGTTCAATCGCATATAAAATGGCGGAACGGATAAGCCGCTCGGATCCTTCTTTTGAAACAGGCTTAACTCCGAATGAAGAGCTCCCGGGAAAGCGGATCTTCCCGGATACGCCCATCTCATTGGTCAAAAAATCGAGAAACTTTTTGGTTTTTTCATCACCGGTCATGAACTCGATACCGGCATAAATATCTTCCGTATTTTCCCGGAAAATGTGCATGTCAACCATTGACGGGTAACGGATAGGAGAGGGAACTCCTTTAAACCATCGCACAGGACGCAGGCAGACGTAAAGATCCAGGGTTTGACGCAAAGCCACATTCAGTGATCTGATTCCCCCTCCGACAGGCGTTTCCAAAGGGCCCTTGATACCAACCCGGTAATCTTTAAATGCGTCCAGTGTTTCATCGGGCAGGTAGGTACCTGTATGACCGAAGGCCTTTTGACCTGCCAGGACCTCCTTCCATACTAATTTGCGTTCCTGTCCAAAAGCTTTACTTACTGCAGCATTCAAAACGCTTTGCGAAGGAAACGTGATGTCTTTCCCAATACCATCACCCTCAATAAAAGGAATAATTGGATTATTTGGGACAGACAATTTTCCGTGTTCTATGGTCACCCGATTGTCCATATCAGCTGGTTGACAGTTTTTTTTGCAGGTTCTTGTCAATGGCATCCAGAAAAGCCTCGGTTGAAAGATAATTTGTTTCCTTCAGTTCATTGCCATTTACAATGAGGGCCAAATCTTTCGTCATCTCCCCATGTTCAACGGTTTCAATGCAAACTTGTTCAAGAAGATGAGCAAAATTGATGAGCTTTTCGTTCTGATCGAGTTTGCCGCGAAATGCGAGTCCGTTGGTCCAGGCAAAAATAGACGCAATCGGGTTGGTGGATGTTGGCTTACCCTGCTGATGCATCCGGAAGTGGCGAGTCACCGTACCATGCGCTGCTTCGGCTTCCATGACCTTTCCGTCGGGGGTGATCAGGGTTGAGGTCATTAATCCCAGCGAACCAAACCCCTGAGCAACAGTATCCGACTGCACATCGCCGTCATAGTTCTTGCAGGCCCATACAAAACCTCCTTCCCATTTCATGGCCGAGGCAACCATATCATCAATCAGACGGTGTTCATAAGTAATTCCGGCAGCATCGAACTGCCCTGCGAATTCGGCCTCATACACTTGCTGAAACAGATCCTTAAAACGGCCGTCATATTTTTTGAGGATCGTATTTTTTGTGGAAAGATAGAGCGGCCAACGCTTATTCATGGCCTGATTCATGCACGCTCGGGCAAAACCAATAATGGACTCATCGGTATTGTACATGGCCAGGGCGACGCCATCACCGCGGAAGTTGTATACCTCATAACTTTGTGGTTCACTTCCATCTTCAGGTGTAAACGTGATCGTCAATTTCCCTTTGCCTTTTGTTGTAAAGTCTGTGGCGCGGTACTGATCGCCAAAAGCATGGCGGCCGATGCAGATCGGCTTTTTCCAGCCGGGGACCAACCTGGGGATATTATTGATGATGATGGGTTCCCGGAATACCGTTCCATCCAGAATATTGCGGATGGTCCCGTTGGGCGACTTCCACATCTTTTTTAATCCGAATTCTTTTACCCTTGCTTCGTCAGGTGTGATGGTTGCACATTTAATGCCCACTCCATACCGGAGGATGGCATGGGCCGCATCAACAGTAATCTGGTCGTCCGTTTCATCCCGCTTTTCAATTCCAAGATCAAAATATTTGATGTCAATATCAAGATAAGGCAAAATCAATTTTTCCTTTATAAATGACCAGATAACCCGGGTCATTTCATCTCCGTCCAGTTCAACGACCGGATTTGCTACTTTTATTTTTTCCATGGTCTGGGATAATCTATGCGTTATTTTGTTTATTGATCAGGTTCAAAGCAGATCCTGCCCGAAACCAATCAATTTGCTGATGGTTGTAGGTGTGATTTACGGAGATCATTTCGCTGTCCCCGCCGGCGTGAACTAATTCGATATGCAGTGGTTTCCCGGGAGCAAAATCAATCAGATCCACAAAATTAAAGACGTCGTCTTCCCGGATTTTATCGTAATCGTCTTCCCGGTTGAAGGTGAGAGCCAGCATGCCCTGTTTTTTCAGATTCGTTTCATGGATTCGTGCGAACGATTTGACAATGATGGCCTTTACGCCAAGGTGACGGGGCTCCATGGCCGCATGTTCACGGGAAGATCCTTCACCGTAATTGTGGTCGCCTGCCACGATTGTCGGAATTCCTGCCTTCCTGTATTCGCGTTGTACTATGGGAACCTCGCCATACGCTCCCGTGACGACATTTTTTACATGGTTGGTTTGACCACTGAATGCGTTAACGGCACCAATCAGTAAATTATTGGAGATGTTGTCCAGATGCCCCCGGTAACGAAGCCACGGTCCTGCCATGGAAATATGATCGGTGGTACATTTTCCGGCAGCCTTGATCAGCAAACGAGCTCCTGTAATGTTTTGTCCATCCCATTCAGGGAAGGCCTCCAGCAACTGGAGCCGCTGCGAGTCAGGGGCAACTGCGACATGGATAAATGATCCGTCTTCGGCCGGCGCCTGATAGCCGGCGTCTTCAACGGCAAAACCGTTTGCCGGCAACTCATCGCCGGTGGGAGGAGCGAGCATGACTTTTTCACCGTCTTCATTCGTCAAGGTGTCGGTCATGGGGTTGAAGGTTAAATCGCCGGCAATTGCCAGCGCAGTCACCATTTCGGGGGAAGCCACAAAAGCATGTGTGTTGGGATTTCCGTCAGCCCGTTTTGAAAAATTCCTGTTAAAGGAATGGACGATCGTATTTTTTTCAGCCCGATCAGCTCCCTCCCGATTCCATTGGCCGATACATGGGCCGCAGGCATTGGCAAAAACATTGGCACCGATCTTTTCGAAGATGTCAATAAAACCGTCCCGTTCAATGGTAAAACGAACCTGTTCGGAGCCGGGGGTGATCGTAAATTTTGATCTTGTTTTGAGTTTTTTATCTATCGCCTGCTGCGCGACCGAAACGGCCCGCGAAATATCTTCATAAGAGGAATTAGTGCAGGAACCAATCAGTCCGACCTCAATTTTTGCAGGCCATCCGTTTTTAGCCACTTCTTCGACCATTTTGGATACCGGGGTAGCCCTGTCGGGACTAAACGGACCATTTAAATGAGGTTCCAGCTCATCGAGATTGATCTCGATCAACTGGTCAAAATAGTTCTCAGGTGAACCATAGACTTCGGGATCGGCGGTAAGATCTTCCCGTATACTATTGGCCAGTTCAGCGACTTCGGAGCGACCCGTCGCGCGCAGATAACGTTCCATCGACTCATCATAGCCAAAGGTCGAAGTTGTTGCGCCAACTTCTGCTCCCATATTACAGATGGTTCCTTTACCCGTCGCCGAAAGTGATGTTGCGCCTTCTCCGAAATATTCAATGATACAGCCTGTTCCTCCCTTTACGGTAAGCAAGCCTGAAACTTTCAGGATGATGTCCTTTGGCGCGGTCCAGCCACGAAGCTTTCCGGTCAGTTTTACGCCAATGAGTTTGGGAAATTTCAATTCCCAGGCCATACCCGCCATCACATCCACAGCATCGGCCCCGCCGACACCAATAGCAATCATCCCCAGTCCGCCTGCATTAACGGTGTGCGAATCCGTTCCGATCATCATTCCTCCCGGAAACGCATAATTTTCAAGTACAACCTGATGAATAATTCCCGCTCCGGGTTTCCAAAAGCCGATCCCGTATTTATTTGAGACTGACTCCAAAAAGGCGAAAACTTCCTTATTTGTTTCAAGGGCAAACTGCAGGTCGGTACGTCCGCCGACACTGGCCTGGATCAGGTGATCACAATGGACAGTCGAGGGAACTGCTGTTCTTGCTTTTCCAGCATTCATAAACTGAAGTAAAGCCATTTGTGCCGTTGCATCCTGCATGGCTACCCGGTCGGGTGCAAAATCAACATAGTCTGTGCCTCTTTTAAACTCCTGAATTTTATCAGGTTCATAAAGATGAGCGTACAGAATTTTTTCAGAAAGTGTCAGGGGCTTTCCAAGCACCTCACGGGCTTTCATTACCCGGCTGCCAAAATTTTTGTAAGTCTTTCTTACCAAATCGAGATCAAACATATCTGTGGTTTTTTAACAATAGGATCTGAGCTTACTATTTCCATCATCTTTAACAAAATCGACTGTCAAAGGTTTCCGGATAAAGCTTCAAGATACCAAAAAAACTTTTGTCCGTATTCATGCCCCCTTTTTCTAGAGGAATATTATGAAATCGTTAACGAAGGACAGGGCAGAGAGCACGGAGCATAGAGCAGAGCGCACGGGGCAGGGGCAAAGAATTTGGTGCCGGGAACGTGTTGCACCGGATGCGGAAAAATTCAGTCCGTTATTTACAGGTCCCTCTGAAAGAAGGAAAAGTGGACGTTGCCGTAATTGCGGATTTCCTTCCATTCCGGATAATCCGAAAAGTCATAAGTTTTGGAATGCTCAAGAATAAAAATTCCTGCAGGACGCAGAATCGTTCCGGATAAAACCTTCAGGAGAACCTCTTTGAACTGAGGCAGATCGAACGGAGGGTCAGCAAAGATCAGATCGAATGACTGATCGGTCTGCTCGATAAACCGGAATACATTGGCCTTAATCGCCCGGATGTTTTTTTCGCCGATTTTTTCGATCACCTCCCTGATAAAGTGATGATGATGAAAATTTAGCTCAACAGAAGTAATATCGCGGCATCCTCTCGACGCGAATTCGAAAGAAATACTCCCGGTCCCGGAAAACAGGTCCAAAACTTTAATGGTTTCAAAGTCGACGCGATTTTGAAGAATATTAAACAGATTTTCTTTTGCCATATCGGTCGTTGGCCGTGACGAGAATTTTTTTCCCGGATTGAATTGCCTCCCTTTATAATTTCCTCCTACGATCCGCATGCCGTTTTTAACCCTTTATGCGATTGAAAAACTATTGAATAAGTTGATGAACCGGGAATCGGGCAGGTTGGCCAACAAATGGCTGTAGTATACCCGGGGATTATTTGCCGTCAGTTCCACATGCTCAAAATATTGTTTCAGGCGGTGATAAATCGCTTCATGTTTATTTACCATGCCGTCAAGAATGATCATCTCCGGTTTCAAATCCAGGTTCTTCACCGTCCCGAGGATGTAATAAAGCATATCATTTTCCCCCTCATAATGGTATGAATTACAAAAGTTGACCTTGTCATTCATGGTCATAATAACCAATTGTTTTCTTAGAATCCGTATTTTCATCAGTGGAATTCCCGGCGGACATCCGTAACCGGCCAGAACCAGATCATTATGCATCATCCCGTCAGGGTGTTTTTCCTGCAGGAGATTAAGGGTGGTACGATCAACTTCGTATACGGCATAAGATGCCATGTCGGCGATCAGTGAATAAAGAATTTTGCTGTTCTTTCCCGCATTCTGGGACAAACGGTAAAAATCGCCGGTAAGATCCTGATTAAAAACAGCTATCGGCACCAGCGTTGTCTTATCGGGCGTGGAGAAATAGATTTTTGTTTTTTTGTAGGGCAAGGAAAGCAAATCAACTTCATCGTAGATGGAATGGAGCTTTTTCAGATGAAACCCGGGTTCACTGGTGAAAGTATCCTGGTGGTAAAGGCAGATCACCTTTTTCCTCACCGAGTCCAGGATAGAAAAAGAAAATCCATCCAGGCTAACCTGGATGGATAGATTATATTCCTTGATTAAATTTAGATCGAAACTTTCATCAACCAGTGATAATCGCTGCATAAAGCTTTTTATTCCCAGTTACCCGCATTATTGTTTGCATCTTCCAGTGAACCCACTTTGAGACCGGGATACTTCTGATTGGTACGTTTTTGATCGTTCAGATTGATAACCATCTGGCGATCAAGGCCTCTGAGGACTGTGTTGTTGTGTGCTTTCGCTTCAAATACCGGAACTTTGATTCCTGAACCAGTAGCGATAACGCCCGCGCCTAAATGAAATTCTGCTACTGTGTCAGGTACAGGCACGTATTTCAGCTTGTCAACCTGATATGATTTGCCAAAAAGGGAATCCAGAGCGCTCACGCGGATGGTATCACGAATGATCCTCCCTTGTTTGATAGCCATTTTTTCGTTTAAGCCTGCTTCAATCATGCTGTCAGTCAACATTCCTATACGACGTACCAGTCTGAGAGAATCATGCTTAATGAAATTGATAAGCGTATCCCAACTGCCCGTGTAACGTCCGTAAACATCTTTATAAGCTGCTTCCGCTTTTCGAATGTCTTTCAGCTTTTGAATGGTCGCATTGTATCTCGCATCTTTAGCTTTCTCAAATTCAATTGGGTCTTCAATGCTTTTAAAGATCAGATATGCGAATACGACTGCTATGGCCACTAACACGATCTGAATTACTGTCTTCATCTTTTATATTTTAGATATTAGTTTTTTGTTTGCTTGCAAATTTAAAAAAAAAAATAATCTTTCATCCGAAAATAATTTGTTTTTTAATGTCCGGATGGAACGCTCACGTGAGCGGATAATCGCTGCAGAATTACTTTTAACGAACGGTTTCACATGTAAAAATATTTTAAATTCGCAGATCATGTTAAAGAATCATATACAGGATCAATTGATTCAGAATCTTGGATTCACTCCCACTCCGGGCCAGAAGGCCCTGTCAGAAAAGCTTTCTGATTTTATCTGCAGTGACGAACGAGATTCTGTTTTTATACTGAAAGGATACGCGGGAACGGGAAAGACAAGCATGTTACGGGCATTGGTGCGTACCCTGGAATTGTTTAAATTCAAAACGGTTTTGCTGGCCCCCACCGGCAGAGCGGCCAAAGTTCTCAGCTCGTATACCGAAAGAAGTGCCTATACCATTCATAAATGGATTTACCGGCAGCAGTCTTCTTCTGACGGGACGGGCCGGTTCTTGCTGGATAAAAATCTGATGAAAGATTGCTTTTTTATCGTTGATGAAGCGTCAATGATCTCAAATGATGCGGCAGAAGGATCTGTTTTTGGTTCGGGAAGGCTTCTGGATGATCTTTATGAATATGTTTACAGCGGACATCACTGCAGGTTAATTGTTGTGGGCGATACCGCTCAGCTTCCGCCTGTGGGAATGGACATCAGCCCTGCTTTGGATCATGAGGAGCTCGAGTTGTACGGCCTTCATCCCTTGGAGCATGAACTGAAGGAAGTAGTCAGGCAGGAGCAAAATTCGGGAATTTTGTATAATGCAACTTTTATCCGGGGATTGCTTGCTGACGAACGCGCAGAACAATTGTACTTCCCTTTCACTTTAACCGGTTATCAGGATATTGTGAGGCTTGGCGGTGAGCAACTGATCGAGAAGATTTCCGAATGCTACGACCGCTATGGCGAGCAGCAAACCATGGTGATCACCCGCTCAAATAAAAGGGCCATCAAGTTCAACCAGGGAATCCGTTCTTCTATATTATATAAGGATTCGGAAATTACAACCGGCGATTTGCTGATGATTGTCAAGAATAACTATTTCTGGAAACTTGAGGATGAAAAGGTCGATTTTGTTGCCAACGGTGATATTGTGCGGATTAAAGCCATTTACCGCTATGAAGAATTATATGGTTTTCGCTTCGCCGATGTCAGTCTTCAGTTCATCGATTACGGTGATCTGGAAGTTGACTGTAAGATCTTTTTGAATACGCTGTCGATTGAGTCTGCAAGTATGACCAGGGAAGACGGACAGCGCCTGTTCCAGGCTGTGGCAGAGGACTACCAGGATATCCGCAACAAGAAAAAAAGATGGGAGAAGATCAGGGAAAATCCTTTTTTTAACGCGTTGCAGGTTAAATTTGCCTATGCAGTGACCTGCCATAAAGCACAAGGCGGACAATGGGATGCCGTATTTGTCGATCAGGGTTACCTGACAGAAGAAATGATTAACCGCGAATACCTTCGGTGGTTATATACGGCTTTTACCCGACCGGTCAGGGAACTTTATCTGGTCAATTTCAATAAGGAATTTTTTGAACAAGGGGGTCACGCTCCAATATCGTAAACGTCATTGTCAGTAACCACGTAAGTCTCGGGAAAGACAGATCTTGCTTCCGAAAGGATGTCGTCTGTAGTTTTATAGCGGCCTGAGAAATGCCCGATCAGCAATTTCTTCGCGTTTGCCATTTTAGCCGTTTGAGCAGCCTGCATTCCGGTGGAATGAAATGTTTCTGCTGCAGTTTTCAGGTCTGCTTCCGCAAATGTGGCTTCATGGTAAAGCAGATCGACATTTTTTACAGCTTCGGCAATTTTTTCGGAATAGGCGGTATCGGAACAATAGGCATAAGACCTGGGGTGTCTTGCCGGGGTGACCAGGAGGTTATTCGGGATAATTTCCCCGCCGGGTGTCGTAAAATCCTCACCTGCCTTGATGTGCTTCATGTCAGCAATTGGGATCTGATATTTTTTTATTTGCGCTTTGATCAGGTTTGGCTGTGCCGGTTTTTCATCGAAGCGGAACCCGCAGCATGGAATCCGATGAGTCAGCGGGAACGATGAAACACTTAATTTATGGTCCTCAAAAATGACCTGTGGCTTTTTAAAATTCAGCGGATGAAAGAACAATTTAAAACCCAGGTTCATTTCAAGAAAGTCAAGCTGGAATTTGGTGTATCGCTGTAATTCCGAATGAGCATAGATATGGAGGTCATTTTTTCGTCCCAGCAGCACAAGTGAAGCGATCAGTCCGATGAGTCCAAAGAAGTGGTCTCCGTGCAAATGAGAAATAAAAATATGACTGATCCGGGAGAAGTTGATCTTGTTTTTCCGGATCTGGTGCTGGGTCCCTTCACCACAGTCGATTAAAAAAGACCGCCCAGGCACATGGAGTGCCTGAGCGGTTGGATATCTTTGAGAAGTAGGTGTTGCAGAGCTACTTCCAAGGATTGTTAATTCAAAAAGCATTTGCATAAAAGAGGTTTTATCGTTTCCCCTTTCGTTCCAGCAACTGCTCCGATTCTTCCACCGTTTTCGTAATCAGCAAAACAGTGTGAAGCATTGAAATATGGACTAAATCTTCGACATCCGGCTGAAGTCCCGACAGGATAAATGTACCAATAGCATCTTCACACAAACGGTTGGCAACCAAAATAGCACTCAGTCCTGAGGAATCAACAAAATTACACTGACTCAAATCAAGAATGATGTTTTTTTCATCTTCGTTTCCAAGCATCACCAGCTCTGATTTCAAAGCGGGGGCGTTATTTGTATCCAGTTTGCTGCCTAATACTTTTACAACTGAATGTCCTTCTTTTTTTATGATGTCAAAATCCATGAATGAAAGTTACGAAATTCCGAGTTACCTGCAATTTGATCGGGATTATTTTTCTTTATTTTCTTCCGCTTCCATTTGAGATTTTAAAGCTGCCAGTTCGCTGATATCTCCTAAAGTCGTTTTTTCAATGTTCTCCTTTACCGATTTAACAGCTTTTTTGGTTTGCTTGGTCTGAGCTTTCTTTGCTGCATTTTCTTCGGCCTTCTTTTCATCCTCGAAAACACGTGAATGAGAAAGAATGATCCTTTTTGCAGATTTGGAGAACTCGATGACCTTGAATGACAGTTTTTCATCCAGAACAGCTTGTGAGCCATCTTCCTTCACCAGGTGACGTGGAGTTGCAAATCCTTCAACACCATAGGGAAGAGCGATTGTTGCACCTTTGTCGAATAATTCAACAACAGTACCTTCATGGACTGAGTCGACTGAGAAAATGGTTTCAAAAACATCCCATGGATTTTCTTCGAGCTGTTTATGTCCCAGGCTCAGCCGGCGGTTTTCCTTGTCAATATCCAAAACAACGACTTCAATTTCAGCACCAATTGATGTGAATTCTGAAGGATGTTTGATCTTTTTGGTCCAACTCAGATCAGAAATATGGATCAATCCGTCAACGCCTTCTTCGATTTCCACAAACACACCAAAGTTGGTAAAGTTGCGTACGGTCGCTGTATGTTTGGTTCCTAATCCGAAACGGCTTTCAATATTCTGCCATGGATCTTGTTTCAATTGTTTGATACCAAGCGACATTTTGCGTTCTTCACGGTCAAGGGTCAGGATCTGAGCTTCAATCTCATCGCCCACTTTCAGGAAGTCCTGGGCGCTGCGCAGGTGCTGTGACCAGCTCATTTCCGATACGTGGATCAAACCTTCTACTCCTGCTGCAATTTCAACAAATGCACCATAATCGGCCATAACAACCACTTTCCCTTTTACTGAGTCGCCAACTTTTAATTCCTGATCCAGGTTATCCCAAGGGTGAGGAGTCAGTTGTTTCAGACCAAGAGCGATCCGCTTCTTGTCATCGTCAAAATCAAGGATAACGACGTTTAGTTTCTGATCCAGTTCAACAATCTCATTTGGATGAGAAATACGTCCCCAGCTCAGGTCAGTAATGTGGATCAATCCGTCAACACCACCGAGATCGATGAAGACACCATACGAGGTAATGTTTTTGACTGTTCCTTCCAGCACCTGGCCTTTTTCAAGCTTGGAAATAATTTCTTTCTTCTGTTGTTCCAGTTCTGCTTCGATCAGTGCTTTGTGTGAAACAACGACATTGCGGAATTCCTGGTTGATCTTGACCACTTTGAATTCCATTGTCTTTCCAACAAAAATATCGTAATCGCGGATTGGCTTCACATCAATTTGAGAACCCGGAAGGAATGCTTCGATCCCGAATACATCGACGATCATACCACCTTTGGTGCGGCACTTAATGTAACCTTTAATGATTTCGTCATTGTCCAGCGCAGCATTCACGCGATCCCATGAGCGCATGGCCCGTGCTTTCTTGTGCGACAAAATCATCTGGCCTTTTTTATCTTCCAGACTTTCAATGTAAACTTCAACCGTGTCGCCAACTTTCATGTCGGGATTGTAGCGGAATTCATTCAGGCTGACAATACCGTCCGATTTGTAACCGATATCAACAACTACTTCACGTTTATTCATGGAAATGACCGTACCTTCGAGGACTTCCTTTTCCTGAACCGTGTTCAGTGTGTTGTTGTAAAGTTCTTCAAGTTTGTTTTGTTTTTGGCCGGCAAAGCCCTGATCTTCTGATTCCAGTGCGTCCCAGTCAAATTCTTCATTTTCAGATGTAAGCTCCGGCTGAGAATCAGCAACAGCTACTTCGGTTTCCTGTTCGAGTTCTTCCTTCGGTTCAAGGTTCTCTGTGTTGTTTTCTACCATTAAATTTCAATTAATTAATAAATTAGACATTATATTTTTTCAAATGCGCGACAAAATTAGAATTATTCTGTGTTAATACAAAGATTAACAGGACATTTTTTAGTTTAGCCGGTCCTTATTTAACCTATACACCTTTCAATTGCTTTTTGTTGCATAAAATCTTCAAAAATAGCAGAGAAATCGAAGGATTTTGCGGAGTTTTGATAAAGGCCATCCAGCGAAAAGGAATTATTTTTACTTTTGATTGCTTCATCTTAACCAATCCCGGGTTCCTGTCTGTTGGATTTGGTTACGGAAAATATTTTGGAGAGACGGAACAGGATCAGTGTATTCAGTTATTGTATGGTTAATTTATCTGCAGATGAAAAAAATTTTAGTAACCGGTGGGGCCGGATTTATCGGATCTCATCTTTGTGAGCGGCTTTTGAATGAAGGAAACGAAGTGACCTGTCTGGACAATTTCTTTACGGGTTCAAAAACAAAAATTATTCATCTAATCAGTCACCCGTATTTTGAGCTGGTTCGTCACGACGTCACGATGCCTTATTACGGAGAGGTAGATGAAGTCTATAATCTGGCTTGTCCGGCTTCACCCGTACATTACCAGTATAATTCCATCAAGACCATCAAGACATCGGTCATGGGTGCGATTAATATGCTGGGGCTGGCTAAACGGGTGAGGGCAAAGATCCTTCAGGCTTCGACCAGTGAAGTGTATGGCGATCCCGATATTCATCCGCAGCCGGAGAGTTATTGGGGAAGGGTAAATCCGATCGGGATCCGTTCCTGCTACGATGAAGGCAAGCGGTGTGCAGAATCTTTGTTCGTCAATTATCATGCACAGAATCATGTCCGGATTAAGATTATCCGGATCTTTAACACCTATGGCCCAAAGATGGAACCTGACGACGGGAGGGTGGTTTCGAATTTTATTGTGCAGGCATTAAAAGGAGAGGATATTACGATCTATGGTGACGGAAGTCAGACACGCAGTTTTCAATATGTTGACGATCTGATTGAAGGCATGATCCGGATGATGGGCACCGACGACTCCTTCATTGGCCCGGTGAACATCGGGAATCCCAACGAATTTACCATTCTGGAGCTGGCTGAGAAAATAATCAGGTTAACCGGGTCCGGATCCAAAATTGTTTTTCGTCCGTTGCCCTCAGACGATCCCACACAGCGTCAACCTGATATTCACCTTGCCGTTGAAAAACTAAATGGCTGGACGCCCGTTATACAATTGGAAGAAGGTCTGAAACGGACTATCGCCTATTTTGATGAGTTGCTGAAAAACAAAAATTAAAAAATAACTTTTGAGGATCCTGACGCTTATGTCTTGATACTTGATACTAATCCAGATGATTATGAAGGGCATTATTTTAGCCGGAGGTTCCGGAACACGTTTGTATCCGATTACCAAATCAATTTCCAAACAGATCATTCCGGTTTACGATAAACCGATGATCTATTATCCATTGTCTGTACTGATGCTGTCCGGTATTCGCGAAATCCTGATTATATCGACACCGCAGGATATTTCCCTGTACCAGCATTTGCTCGGCGACGGTTCACAATTGGGTATTCTGATCAGTTACGCCATACAGCCATCACCTGATGGTTTGGCACAGGCATTTATTATCGGCGAGGGATTTATCGGCCGGGACAACGTTTGTATGATCCTTGGAGACAACATTTTCTACGGCTATAATTTCCGCTCATTGCTCGAAGAAGCTGCCGCGATCGAAGACGGCGCACTGGTGTTCGGATATTATGTGAACGATCCGGAACGATATGGCGTCGCCGAATTCGATGAGAAGGGAAGAGTATTATCGATTGAAGAAAAACCGTCCGTTCCCAAGTCAAATTATGCGGTCACCGGTTTATATTTTTATTCGAATGATGTTGTTGAAAAGGCAAAATCATTAAAACCTTCTCCGCGCGGAGAACTGGAGATTACCGATTTGAATAAACTTTATCTGAATGAAGGCCGTTTAAGTGTAAAATTACTGGGACGTGGTTTCGCTTGGCTTGATACCGGCACGCATGACAGTTTACTGCAGGCATCCAATTTTATCGCAACGATTGAACAGCGGCAGGGATTAAAGGTTTCATGCATTGAAGAAATCGCTTTTAAAAAAGGTTATATCAATAAGGAACAGTTGCTGGAATTGGCGAAGCCTTTATTGAAGAATCAATATGGCGAATATCTTTGCAAGCTGGCTGACAGAAAAATTACATCTTTTTAATGAATATGAGGATTATACAAACACCGATTGAGGGACTTCTCGTACTGGAACCGAAAGTATTTGAAGATGCACGGGGATACTTCCTTGAAAGCTTTCATCAGCAGCGTTATTTTGAAGCGGGGATCACAACCGGTTTCGTTCAGGATAACGAGTCAAAATCAGCACGGGGAGTTATCCGTGGACTGCATTATCAGTTGAATCCGTTTGCTCAGGCCAAGCTGGTGCGGGTCATTGAAGGTTGTGTATTGGATGTGGCAGTCGATTTAAGACCACAATCTCCGACTTATGGCGACTGGTTCGGCATTGAGCTGAGTGGCAGCAACAGGAAGCAGTTATTTATTCCCCGGGGTTTTGCGCATGGTTTTTCAGTTATAAGTGAAACCGCGGTTTTTAGCTATAAATGCGATAATTATTACAGTCCGCAACATGAAAGAGGCATTCTTTATAATGATCCAAAACTGAATATTGACTGGAAAATACCGGAAGGTGAAGCAGTCGTTTCCGAAAAGGATAGAAAAAATGATTTATTCGGAACAATCGAATTTCAGTTCTGATTATTTTATGACGGGAATGAATAAAATATAAACCTATGAAACGAGCCATGAGAGTGATAACTCTTACACAGGAGTATGATTATAATTGGCGAGTTCCATATGGCAACTAAAAAAGTAAATTATTCACATATGAAGATTTTAGTAACAGGAGCGAATGGACAACTGGGGACAGAAATCAGGAAAAGATCTGTTTTGTTTGCTGATTTTCAGTTTGTTTTCACTGATATTAATGAGTTAGACATCACAAACCGGAAAGCTGTTGACGCATTCTTTGAAAAGGAAACGCCTGATTTTTTGATTAATTGCGCTGCTTATACAGCCGTTGACGTGGCCGAAACTGACGATGAACTGGCGGAATTGCTTAATACAAAGGTTCCGGCATGGCTTGGTAAAACAGGGAAACAACGGAATTGCCGGATCATTCATATTTCAACCGATTATGTATTTGACGGAACAAGCTGTATTCCTTACACCGAAAATGATCTGGTAAATCCGGAATCCGTTTACGGAAAAACAAAACTGAACGGAGAGATTTCACTTTTAAAAGAAAATACGGGGGCTATGATCATCCGTACGGCCTGGCTGTATTCTCCATATGGCAATAATTTTGCAAAAACCATGATCCGGCTTGGTTTGGAGCGAGATGAGCTGAAAGTGGTTTTTGATCAGGTCGGTTCGCCGACCTACGCCGGTGATCTGGCTCAGGCTATTCTAACAATTATTTCAAAAACGAATCAACGAAGTGCTGTCTGGAAGCCTGGGATCTATCATTATTCGAATGAAGGTGTATGCAGTTGGTATGACTTTGCCAAAGCCATACATGAAATTTACGGCATTACCTGCAATGTCAGGCCTGTGACGACTGATGAATACCCTACTTCTGCAAAACGTCCGGCCTACAGTGTCCTGAACAAATCCAAAATAAAACGTATTTTTGACCTTGATATTCCTTACTGGAGGGATAGTCTGAAAACATGTATCGATCAAATTAAAATTTAAAATATTCTAATCTGAATAGAAAATGGCAGTAAGTCAGGATATCTTAATTGAAGTAGTTAAAAAAGCTGAAACCTGGTTGAGCGAAGTGTATGACGAACAGACACGGAATGAAGTGCAGGTCATGCTTCAGCAGGAAGATAAAACCAGATTGATTGATTCGTTTTACCGGGACCTGGAGTTTGGAACAGGTGGTTTGCGCGGGATTATGGGAGCCGGCTCGAACCGGATGAATATTTATACGGTAGGTGCTGCTACTCAGGGTTTGAGTAATTATCTTAAAAAGGAATTTGCGGAACTGGACCTTATTAAAGTGGCAATTGGGCATGATTGCCGCAATAACAGCCGGTTGTTTGCTGAAAAGAGCGCGGCGATCTTTGCCGCAAACGGGATCAAGGTTTATCTATTTGAAGATCTGCGGCCAACCCCGGAACTTTCATTTGTCATTCGGGAATTGGGATGCCAAAGCGGTATTATTCTGACGGCTTCTCACAATCCGAAGGAATATAACGGATACAAAGCCTATTGGGAAGATGGTTCGCAGATAGTTGCCCCGCACGATGAGAATATTATTGCGGAGGTGCAAAAGGTCAGGGTGGAAGATATCCGATTTTCAGGAAACCCGGAATTGATCGAAATTATCGGAGAGGCTATCGATAATCGGTTTCTGGAACGCGTGAAAACCGTTTCTCTTGCGCCTGAGGTGGTCAAAAAGCATAAAAATCTGAAAATCGTCTATACCCCGATTCATGGCACCGGGGTGAAGCTGATACCTGCAGCCCTGAAAGCATTTGGCTTTGAGAATATTATCCATGTGCCTGAACAGGATGTTGTCAGCGGCGATTTCCCCACGGTTATCTCGCCAAATCCCGAAGAACCGGCGGCCATGGAAATGGCCATGAAAAAGGCTTATGAAGTGGATGCCGACGTGGTGATGGCCTCAGATCCGGATGCAGACAGGATTGGGGTGGCCGTGCGCAACGATGAAGGCAATTTTATCATCATCAACGGCAACCAGACAGCCCTGATCTTCATTTATTACATCATCACGAAGATGAAGGAGAACAAGGCGCTGAAAGGAAATGAGTTTATCGTCAAGACCATTGTTACCACTGAAAAAATTGCAGAAATAGCCCGTCGCAACGGGATTGAATATTATGACGTGTACACCGGATTTAAGTTCATCGCCGAGATTATCCGGGAACTGGAAGGAAAGAAAGTCTATATCGGCGGAGGCGAGGAAAGTTTCGGATTTATGCCGGCCGCATTTGTCCGTGATAAAGATGCTGTTTCATCATGTGCGCTGATGGCTGAAATCGCCGCATGGGCAAAAGACCAGGGGAAAACGCTCTATGAACTGCTCCAGGACATTTACCTGGAATATGGTTATTCAAAGGAAAAGATGAAGTACATTGTCCGGCCCGGCAAATCAGGGGCTGACGAAATTCATCAGATGATGGTCAACTTCCGGGTCAGGCCTCCAAAAACATTGGGAGGAAGCCTGCTCAAAATCGTGAAGGACTACAGCGATCTGACGGAACGCAACGTGCTGACCGGAGATATTCAACCGATCGCGCAGAAGATCACGTCCGATGTTCTTCAGTTTTTTACGGAAGACGGTACAAAAATTTCGGTCAGGCCTTCCGGTACTGAACCCAAGATTAAATTTTATTTTGAGGTGACCGCAGCGTTGTCAACCCGCAGCCAGTTTCATGAAGCTGAAGAAAAAGCTGAAGAAAAAATTGAATCGATCATGAAAGAACTGGATCTTTAATCGCTCCTGGCCTGAGATGGACTGTCTTGCGTCTTGATACTTTGAGTCTAACAATAAACAAAATCAACTAAAACAATGAAGAAAATTGCTTTTATGCTGTTCTCTTTGGGCAGCATTACCGTGCTGGCCCAGGAGACAATGCCGGATATGGTTCCGGCCATGACGGAGATCTGGGACCCTGAAGTCGCTGTCGTCACACCGGGTGCGATGCCGTCAAACGCTCCTTCAGATGCTGTTATTTTGATGGGCGAAGGCGTTAATCTGGAAGTGGAGTGGACAAACGAGAAAGGGGAAATGCCGCAATGGGCCTTTGAAAACGGCGTTGCGACTGTTGCAAAAGGCGGTGGAGTTATTCAGACGAAAAGAGGATTCAGCGATTTTCAGTTGCATGTGGAGTGGCGAACGCCTTCAGAAGTCGTTGGAGAAAGCCAGGGGCGCGGAAATAGCGGGATCTTTCTCCAGGGGATCTATGAATTGCAGGTCCTGGATAATTACAACAACCGGACGTACCGGAACGGTCAGGCAGGAAGCCTTTATAAACAGCATGCTCCCCTGGTCAATGTCTGCAAAGCTCCGGGAGAATGGCAAACGTATGATGTCATCTATACGGCTCCGCGCTTCCGTGAGGATGGCACTTATTTCACACCGCCAACGGTAACCGTTTTTCAAAACGGTGTTTTGGTGCAGAATCATGTTTCGCTCAGGGGACCAACAGAATATATCGGGATACCGGAGTACAAGGTGAAGCCTCACGGGGACGGGCCAATCGTCCTTCAGGATCATGGCAATCCGGTAAGCTACAGGAATATATGGATCCGTGAATTATAAAAAAAGACCGTTGGGCATTCCCCAACGGTCTTTTTTTACCAGATCACGGCTCTTTGATCCTCGGCGAGATACATGGGATCTCCTTCTTTGATCTGAAAGGCGGAATGAAATTCGGGCATATTCCTTAACGGTCCAATCACCCTGAGCCGGCCCAGGGAATGGACATCGGTTTTTGTCCGCTTCATTATTTCTTCGTCCCGGATATTCTGGGCCCAGATGTGTGCGTAAGCCAAAAAGAATCGTTGTTCGGGCGTAAAGCCGTCGATCGGTTCTTCCTTTCCGCTTTTCGCTTTTTGAAAAGCCTGATAGGCAATATTCAGCCCTCCCAGATCCGCAATATTTTCACCAAGCGTCAGCTTGCCGTCTGCTTTCACGGTATCAAGCACGGTAAACTGATTATACTGCTCAGCCAGAATCGCCGTCCTTTGGTTAAAAAGCTTGGCATCTTCTTCGGTCCACCAGTCATTTAAGTTGCCTTCTTTGTCATATTGCCGTCCCTGATCATCAAAACCATGCGTCATCTCATGACCAATAACGACACCGATGGCACCATAATTAATCGCATCATCGCCATTCATATAAAAGAAAGGTGGCTGAAGAATTGCTGCCGGAAATACGATTTCGTTTGACGTCGGATTGTAGTAGGCATTGACCATTTGCGGGGGCATATACCATTCTGAACGGTCGACCGGTTTATTGACCTTTTGCATCATCCAGTCAAAATCAAATCGCCCGGAATTCAGAATATTTTCAACATACGAATCGGGGGTGACCTGTAATTTGGTGTAGTCCCTCCATTTATCCGGATAGCCCACTTTTACCGTTATCGTATTGAGCTTTTCCATGGCTTTTTGCCTGGTAGTCGCGCTCATCCAATCGAGTTGCATAATCCGGTCTCCCAATGATTTTCTCAGATTTTCAACCAAATTGACCATTCTTTCTTTTGCCTGGGGCGGAAAATACTTCTTTACATACATTTGACCGACTGCCTCGCTCAATGCACCGTCGACGGCATCCTGGACCCGCTTCCACCGGGGACGTTCCACCAGACTTCCGCTGAGGGTTTTCCCATAAAATTCAAAGTTGAGATCTGCATAACCGGCGGGCAAATAAGAAGATAACCTAGAAACAAGCTGCCATCTCAGGTACAATTTCCAGGAATCGATTGGTACTGTTTTCATCATTTTACTCAGGCCGGCAAAAAAATCGGGCTGTGATACAATGAATTCTCCGGGATCGTTCACGCCGGTTCCTTCGAAGTACCCTGCCCAATCAAAATCAGGAGCAATCTCTGCCAACCGGGCAATGGTCATTTTGTGGTAGGTTTTGTAAGGATCTCGTTGATCGAGCAGGCTCATGGAATAAGTCGCCATTTCTTTTTCAATGGCATAAATGATTTCAGCCTGCTTACCTGTTAATTCGGAAGGATTTCCCATTAAACCTAAGGTGCCGGAAATAAATTCAAGATATTTCTGCCGGATTCCTTTTGAACGTTCATCCTCGTTCAGATAGTAATCGCGGTCGGGCATCCGTAATCCTCCCTGACTGAGGTAGGCCACTACTTTTGACGAGTTTTTCTGGTCTGCATCAGCATACGCGAAGAACAGCGGATTGATGCCCATCCGATGCCATTGTGTCACCACTTTCTGCAGATCAGCAGTATTTGTGATCGCATCGGCCTGTGCAAGATATTCCTTCAACGGATTAATCCCGGCTGCCTCCAGCGCCGCTGAATCCATGCCGCTGCTATAAAAATCGGCGATCTTTTTTTCAATACTGCCTTCAGAATACTGACCACCAGCCATTTCCTGAAACAGGCTTCTTACCTGTTCCCTTGCCTGATCATCCAGCTTATCGAAAGTGCCATATCTGCTTTTATCCCCGGGAAGGGGGTTGCTTTTTTTCCACCCGCCATTGGCGTAGGCATCAAAATCGGCTGCCGGGCTGACCGTTGTATCCAGGTCAGACAGTTCAATGTCCCTGACTTTTGGCGGCGCCTGGCTGCAGGCAACAGCGAGTGTGATGAATGAGATCATTGCTAAATAACCTTGTTTGCTCATGTATTTATTCCTTTTATGTTGTAATCAGTTAGGTCTGCAAATGTTCGTAAGAATTACAAAACAATTTATAAAAAAATGTGTTTTAATTTTATTAATTTTTTTTGTGATGCTGTTCATCGAAAGCAAATCATTCCTTTTTGTTAAAACAGGACCTTCACATCAATCCCGGGTAGGATTCATTGCGTGTATTTTTCTATCTTTGCGCCATCAAAAAAAGATTCCATGCAAGAAAAAATTCTGATCCTTGATTTTGGTTCCCAATACACCCAGTTAATTGGGCGACGTGTACGTGAATTGAATATTTACTGTGAAATTCATCCTTTCAATCATTTTCCCGAAATCGATGAAACGGTGAAGGGTGTTATTTTGAGCGGAAGTCCTTTTTCCGTCCGGGATAGAAATGCGCCAATTCCCGATCTTTCAAATATAAAAGGGAAAGTACCTGTTTTGGGGGTTTGTTACGGGGCTCAGTACCTGGCCCATTTTTTTGGCGGAGAAGTGCTTCCGTCCAATTCCCGTGAGTATGGAAGGGCTAATTTGGGCTTCATCGATCAGGGATGTGAATTGTTTAAAAATCTGAGCGTGAACACGCAGGTTTGGATGTCTCATGGTGATACCATCGAACGCTTGCCTGAAAATTATAAAGTGATCGCGTCGACAGCAGATGTGACTAATGCCGCTTATAAGATAGAAGGAGAGCCTACCTATGCCATCCAGTTCCATCCGGAAGTATATCATACCACTGAAGGGATCGGGCTGCTGAAGAACTTTGCTGTTGATATTTGCGGATGCAGGCAGGACTGGACGCCCGCTTCGTTTATTGAAACTACGGTGGCCAGACTGAAGGAAAAACTGGGTAGTGACAAAGTGGTCCTTGGACTGTCGGGGGGTGTTGATTCGTCGGTTGCCGGAGTGCTGCTAAACAGGGCGATCGGCAAGAACCTGACCTGTATTTTCGTAGATAACGGCCTTTTAAGGAAGAATGAATTTCAGAACGTACTGGATTCCTATCAGGATATGGGATTGAACGTAATCGGAGTGGACGCCCGCGATAAATTCTGGAACGATCTGAAAGGTGTTTCTGATCCGGAGACCAAACGAAAAATCATTGGTCGCGATTTTATCGAGGTATTTGATGCTGAGGCCCATAAAATTCAGGACGTGAAGTGGCTTGCACAAGGAACGATTTACCCCGACGTGATTGAATCAATCTCGGTTAACGGCCCGTCAGCGACGATCAAATCGCATCACAATGTAGGAGGTCTCCCCGAAAAAATGAAACTGAAAGTCGTCGAACCGCTGAATCTGCTCTTCAAGGATGAAGTAAGACGCGTTGGAAAAGCTTTGGGAGTCAAAGAAGAGTTGCTTGGGCGTCATCCTTTCCCCGGACCGGGCCTGGGCATTAGGATACTCAGTGATGTTACCCCTGAAAAAGTAAGGATACTGCAGGATGCAGATGATATCTTTATCAAAGGGCTGAAAGAATGGAACCTGTACGATCAGGTGTGGCAGGCAGGCGTGATGCTTTTACCGGTACAATCGGTCGGTGTCATGGGCGATGAGCGGACTTATGAAAATGTGGTAGCGCTTCGCGCGGTGATGTCAACAGACGGAATGACAGCCGACTGGGTGCATTTGCCCTATGCGTTTTTAGCAAAAATGTCGAATGAGATCATCAATAAAATACGGGGAATAAACCGGGTTGTATATGATATTAGCTCCAAACCGCCGGCAACCATCGAGTGGGAGTAATGGTTGTCACTCCATTCGTCCGTCAGTCTTTCAGTTCATGACTTGGTCCGGTTTTTGTCGCCCGATTGATATTTTATTATTATTGTTTTAAACCATAAAAGAATGAGAAGATTGAAAGTAAGAGGAGTTGGTTTTATCATGACCCTGGCCCTGTTTCTGTTCGTTCTTCCGGTGCACGCGCAGGAGATCGAGACCAGTATGATTAAATACGGACGGCTGATGCAACTTATTGAAAATTATTATGTTGATACAGCAAATATAGACAGGCTCACAGAAAACGCTGTTGTTGAAGTGCTCGGAAAGCTGGATCCCCATTCCGTTTATATATCAAAAGATGAAGTTGAGGAAATGAATGAGCCTCTGGAAGGAAATTTCGAGGGGATTGGCATTTCTTTCAATATCCTTCGTGATACCCTGCGGGTGGTCACCACCATACCCGGCGGTCCTTCAGAAAAAGCAGGACTAATGCCAGGTGACCGGATTGTGGTGATTGACGGAAAACCAGTTGCAGGAACCGGACTGAAAAACAAGGATGTGATGAACATGCTTCGTGGTGAAAAAGGAACCCAGGTCAAATTAAAGGTACAGCGCCAAACCGGCGCGGAGCCCCTTGCATTCACAATTGTCCGTGACAAAATTCCGATTTACAGTCTGGATGCCTCGTATATGCTCGATGATCAAACCGGCTACATTAAACTGAACCGTTTTTCGGCTACCACTACGGAAGAATTCTCGGAAGCAATAAAAAAGTTGAAAAAGAGGCCGGAATTTAAAAATCTGATACTTGATCTCAGAGGCAATGGCGGCGGTTATCTGAAGGCTGCCATTGAACTGGCCGATCAGTTTTTGGGCCCGCAGCAACTGGTTGTTTACACGGAAGGAGTTCATGAACCCAGAAAAGATTATAAATCTTCTGCACTTGGCGAATTTGAACAGGGGAAATTGGTTGTTTTGATCGATGAAGGTTCTGCTTCTGCCAGCGAAATTGTCGCCGGGGCAGTGCAGGACTGGGATCGTGGTATCATTGTTGGCCGCAGATCCTTTGGCAAAGGTTTGGTCCAACAGCCGTTTCCGCTGACTGACGGTTCCATGATCAGGCTTACCACCGCTCATTATTATACGCCAAGCGGCCGTGGTATCCAAAAGCCTTATGACAAAGGAGTGGATGAATACAGGAAGGACTACCTGAACCGCTTTGAAAGCGGGGAGCTTTTTACCCGCGACAGTATCCACGTTGATAAGGGACAGTCATTCGAAACACTAAAAAATAAGCGTCTCGTCTACGGTGGCGGCGGTGTAATGCCCGATGTTTTCGTCCCGATGGATACATCTTCCCATTATGGCTTTTTTAATATGCTGGCCAGGCAAAACATTCTTTACTCCGTGTCGATGGATTACATGATCACAAACAGGGATAAAATTTCAAATCGTTATAAAAGCTTTCAGGAGTTCCGGGAACATTTTGAAGTTCCGGATGAGGTTATTGATAAGATGATCGCTGAGTCTGATAAGGAAAAAATAGAAAAGGACAGCGCCAGTGTTGATTTTGCGCGCCCGTTGATCCTCAAACAGGTGAAGGCGTTGCTTGCGCGGGATTTGTACGGACCTGATTTCTATTACGTGATCCTCAATCAGGATGAAGCCATTATCAGGGAAGCGCTCCAGGTGCTGAAAGAACCGGCTGAATACAAACAGTTACTTGCGGAACGGGTAAACAATGCTACCGGAGATCTATAGCTGGCTGCAGCGTAATTACATTGAAGCGCTGGGAGCAATCCTCGGACTCGTCTATATTTTTCTGTCCATCAGGCAGAATATTCTGACCTGGCCGGTGGGACTGATCACGTCAGCGCTTTATATCTATGTGTTCTTTTTATCGAAATTTTATGCAGACATGTCCCTGCAGGTCTATTATGTGGGCGTCAGTATTTATGGCTGGTATCACTGGACGAAAGGCAGCACGCAAACAGGAGATGAATTGCCTGTTTCCGGAACCCCCCGCCGGTATTGGATACCGTTAACGGTGGTTTCCCTGGTTCTCTTCGTGCTGATCGCCTGGATCCTGAAGAATTACACCGATTCACCAATCCCCTGGTGGGATGCCTTTACCACCGCTTTCAGCATTACGGCCACCTGGATGCTCGCGCGGAAGTACCTTGAAACATGGTTGATCTGGGTGATTGTGGATTTAGTATCCACCGGATTATATGCAGCAAAAAGTCTTTGGCCCACGGTGGTTTTGTTTACCGTATATACGGGAATGGCTGTCGTTGGGTATAATCAATGGAAGCAATCAGCACAAATACGGGATCAGGAACCAGGACTTAAGAATCAGGACAACTGAACCGTCAACCCGATAACCTTTATTCACCCAGCTTAATGACCAAAATCATTGTCTTAACCGGACCGGAATCAACAGCAAAGAGTACGCTGACAAAAGCACTTGCCACCCATTATCAGGCTGCTTATTTTCCTGAATATGCGCGTGAATACCTGTCAGGGAAAGAAGGTAACTATACCCGGGCCGATGTGGAACACATCGCAAGGAAACAGGTTGAGCAATATGAGCAGGCCCTGCAGGGAGGGACGACGCTGGCTTTTTTGGATACTTGGCTGATCATTACCAAAATCTGGTTTGAGTGGGTGTACGTTCAGGTCCCGGGCTGGCTGGAGGAAGCGATCATCAGCCATCCGGTTGATCTGTTTTTGCTTTGCCGTCCGGACATCCCCTGGGAGCCGGATCCCTTGCGTGAACATGGGGGAGAGCAGCGGAATCAGTTGTTTCAGACCTATCGGAATGAGCTTTTGGGATATGGGTTCCGTTTTTCCGAGATCGGGGGAAAAGGTGGTGAACGCATGACTAATGCCATTGGAGCCATCCGGTCAAACGTTTTATTGTAATTTGTATTTAAAATGATAATCAGCTATTTTTAGACCACGGAAACAAGAGGAACAGGAAGCCGTTTGAAAGGAGAATTCCGCATGGTCGGAAAATGCAAATAACAGATGCTGAAAAATGAACCTTATGAATAAAATTATGCCGACTGAACAATCAATCATTCAAAAGATCAACAGGGCTGTTGATGAACTTGCTGATCCCAAAACATATGATCCGGTTTGCCATGACCACCGGCATGGAGAACCCTTACCTTCAGCTCAACAACTTGACACCATTGTCAGGATGGTCCGGGAAATACTGTTCCCGGGCTATTTTGGAAATACGAGCCTCAGGCCTGACGCAATCAGGCACTATATGGGTGTCTATATTGATGAATTATTTGAAATGCTTTCGGAGCAGGTTTTGGCCGGATTGTGTTTTACCTGCAAGGATCCTGCAAGTTCGGACGTTCAGGAACGAAGCCTTCATGCCAAGGGCATAACAGCCGATTTTATTGCCAGCCTTTCTGAAATAAGAAGGGTATTGGTCACCGATGTTGAGGCTGCTTTCCTGGGCGATCCGGCTACATTTGACCGGAGCGAAGTCATTTTTTGCTATCCAGCAATCCGTGCCATTTCCAGCTACAGGATGGCACACCGCCTGGTAGAACTGGGTGTTCCGCTCATACCCCGCATGATCTGTGAGATGGCGCATTCAGAAACCGGAATCGATATTCATCCAAAAGCGCAGATTGGAGAATTTTTTACGATCGATCATGGTACCGGGGTTGTTATCGGATCAACCAGTATTATTGGAAACAATGTCAAATTATATCAGGGCGTGACCCTGGGCGCAAAAAGCTTTCCGCTCGATGAACACGGGAATCCGATTAAAGGGATACCCCGTCATCCGATTGTTGAAGATAATGTGATCATCTATGCCCAGGCAACCATCCTTGGACGGGTACGCATCGGGAAAAATTCAGTGATCGGGGGAAATGTGTGGGTGACCGGCAATGTTCCCCCAAATTCACGTATACTCCAGACAAAGGCGCGCGAAACTTCCTTTCTTGATGGTGCGGGAATCTGAAGACACAAATTTATTTATTATTGGGTAATGAAAGCTGATGCTTTCTTATAATTGGATAATGGCTGAAAAAAATCAATTGATCGCCACAACCTATGCGGGCCTTGAAGATGTGCTTGCCCGGGAACTGGTCGGGCTTGGCGCCGACGAGGTGCAAACGTTAAGGAGAGCTGTCGGCTTCACGGGAAATACAGAGATGATCTACCGGGCGAATTACGCCTTGAGAACCGCTTTGAGAATCCTGGTGCCGGTAAAAACCTTTAAGGTTCTTCAAGTCGATGATTTGTACCACCAGGCATTAAAGATACGCTGGGAAGATTATTTTGACAATGATCAGACCTTTGCGGTACAGGGTACTGTGTTCTCGGACTTGTTCAGGAATTCCATGTTTGCTTCCCTTAAACTGAAAGACGCCATTGTTGACCGGTTCAGAAGGATATCCAATAAAAGACCTTCTGTCCGCGCAGACAATCCTGATGTTGTGATCAACTTGCACCTTGCCGGCGACTCCTGTACGATTTCGCTTGACAGCAGCGGCGAATCGTTGCACAAACGTGGTTATCGGACGGGAACCCATGAGGCTCCTGTCAGTGAAGTGCTCGCTGCCGGATTATTAAAACTGTCAGGTTGGAATTCCGATGAGTCACTGACCGATCCTATGTGCGGTTCAGGAACGATTCTCATTGAAGCTGCAATGATGGCTAAAAATATATTGCCGGGCGAAATCGGAAGGGCTTATGCTTTTCAGCACTGGAAAAATTACCGTTCCGATCTGTTTGAAGAAATCAAAAAGCAGAACACCCGCCGGCAACCTGCGTTCATCCTCTATGGCTCTGATCATTCGAGAAAGAGTGTTGACCTGGCCTCCCGAAACGCAGTTAAATCAATGACCGATGATCTGATCAGATTCGAGGTTGTTGATTTCAGATCCCTGGGGAAAAAGCCCGACTCGTCTTTTATCATCTTTAATCCGCCTTATGGGGAACGGCTTAATCCCGGAGATGAAGCATTCTATTCCATGATTGGCGAACGTTTAAAACACGCCTTCACCGGTTCAGAGGCCTGGATCATCAGTACCAATTCCTGTTTTAAAACAATTGGTTTAAGACCTGCCCGGAAGATACCCCTTCTCAACGGTGCGCTGGAATGCAGCTTCCGTAAGTTTGAACTGTATCAAGGCTCCAGAAAAGGGAATTCAGCTCCCTCACTGCCTTCAGCATGACCGTGTGTCCGTTTTGATGTCATGTGGTCATTGTAATTGAATTCATTTACAAAGGATAATCAAGAACTTAAGTACAATACCATTTAATAACCAACAAAACGAAAAATTAGAACTGCTAACTACTAACGAAAAACTACTAACAAAAAACTTATAAAAATCTGACTAAGCTAAACTAATCTAAACAATCTAAAACAAAGGATAAGGGAATTAAGTATTACTGCTTTTTTTACCAATGATTTCTATTTCTGCTTCTATTCTATATTTTTTAGTTTCCGGAGTATGGCCACTGCTTTTTCACTGTAAAAGCCTTTGCTGCCTGCTATTTTCTTAAAGTGCCGGATCGCATTCTTCCGATCGTCATTTTGGAGATAACACAAGCCGGTATACCATTGAGCCTGATCAGTGAACAGGTTATTCCCTGTTTTGATTACGGCCTGGTAGGAACTGATTGCTTTACCGTATTGTCCCGTTTCCTGATAAGCCATTCCGGAATAAAAGTTCCCGACAGGATTGTCAGCATCCTGATGCAGGATCCTGGCAAACAGGTTTAATGATTCTTCGTAATTTTTCTCATTAAACTGTTGTAAAGCTTTTGAGAGTTCTTGATCCAACGCTGTTCCCGATGCACGGGAGATGCCTGTTCCGGGATATACGGTGTAGTATTCTCCATAAACATCAGCAGTATGGGTCCCGCTGTTTTGATTGACGATCGCGTTGATTCCCAAAAGAAGGACGACCGAAGCGGCAACGGAAACAGCAGCCAGTTTCTTTTGCAGCATTTTGGTGATGAACCAGCCTTCTCTTTGCTTGTCTCGTGTAATATCTTTATTGATCGCATCCAGGCGCGCCCGGAGGCTCATGACATCGGTTTCCTGAACGGCCGCATCAATTTCCCGGAAAAGATTGAGCTCGCTCACTAAATCAGGATTATTCTCCATCTCCGCTTCAAATGTTGCCAGCTCATCTTCAGCTAACTCCTTGTGCAAATACCGTTCAATCTCCACCATCTTTCGGGATGTGGAAGTTTCTGTTTCACAAAGTTCCTGCAGTGCAGCTCTTAAATCCATAATATCAGTTTCGGCAAGAGCCCGGTCGGTTTCTTTGTAAAGCAAAATATCTTTTTCAAGATTGGAATTATATTCCAGTTCCTGTTCGAATTCATCAAGTTCTGCCGCATCCAGTTCACCGTTCAGATAGCGGTCTATTTCATCGGCATGGTAGGGATGGGCGGGGATATTTTCTGCTATTTGCTGTAAATTCGCCCGAAGATCAATCACATCTTTCTCATCCATTGCATCTTCAATATCATCGAAAATCATCTGATCCGCTGAAGACATCAGAATTTCATCTATCGCTGCCGTATCGGGTAATTCCCTGTAGAGTTCATAAACATTTTCCTTTTCAGCAATATGATGCTGTACGAGGTGGAGGATTGGCAATCCTTCATCAAAAACACTGATATCCTGAACAGATACAGGCTGCGCCATCATCCTGAATGATGCTAAATCTTCCCGGAGGGAAAAGCTGAATTGTTTTTCTTTTGGAACCGGCTGGGATTTTCCGGGGGGTGTGTCCAAATGATGGAGTTGTTCCCGCAAAGCCATTATGTCTGTCTCCTGAACAGCATCCTCAACCTGTTTGTATAAATTCAGTTCATCCTGTAATTCCGGATCAGTCTTTAGTTCCGACTGAAATTTCTCTGCTTCACCGGCTGTCATCTCTCCGCTGAGAAATTTGTCAATGAATTCTCCAAACTTTGACTTACGTACCATCTTAAAATAATTTTAATTAAGTTCCGCGGTATTTCCGCATTAATCTCATCCGTCAGACTGAGACGATACCAAAATTACGATTTATTCGAATATGCTAAACCGTGATTAAACCGTACACCCGAATAAGAGATTCGCCTGCTTATATCTTTTAATAGCAAAGCTCTTCCTGATGATAACCGGGTTTCATCTGAAAATCAGCATACGCTGGTGTAAAACATGACCCGATCCCACGTGGCGCTCAAACACAGCGCTCCATTTTGAACATGAAACCTGCTGTCAGCGTATAAAAAGTCTTTGTTTAATTATTTGGCAGGTTCTTCCAGCTCAACAGGAACATCAGCATCACGACTTTTATCGAATCCGCCTTTTACCATATTTAGTTGCTGTACGCTTAAAATTTCGAATGCTGCAAAAACGTTGTTGTTGGCAAATAAAGTTTTCATTACTTTTAGTTTTTTAATGGTAAATACTTAATTCCTTAATTATCCTTTGTACCTATTAATCCGGTAAGGGGGCAAAATGTGACGCCTGAAAGGCAACTATTTTTTATAAAAAATGAAAATAATTTTTAATATACTGATATGTAGAGTGTTATGTAGTTCATTTTTTTTACTGTTTGCTGCATTTTTTACCTTTGGTTCACCGGAAAGCGCCTTTACAAAGGATAGTCTGGCTATTGTTTCAGAGCTTAAGCGAGCGAGGGAGGCGCTGGCATTGGGCGATTTTGAGAAAGCGCTGGATCTTTATAAGCATTCCCTGGATATGAGCGGGAAGACTTATGGTAAAAATGACCTGAACTTGTTTTTGCCGCTGATCAATTTAGGCATTGTTTATAAAAACCTGGGCGATTACAGCAAGGCGATTGACACCTATCTGCAGGCCGAAGAACTGATTAAAAAATTATATAACGAAGATGACCCACGTTTGGGCTATGTTTATACCAATCTGGGCACGATTCACAAAATTCAGGGAGATTATATTAAATATCGCGATTTTCAGCAGTCTGCCCTTCGTAATTTTTTAAAAGACTCTTTAATATATAAACGCCAGATTGCTTTAGTCCGGTTTAGTTTTGTCGAATCCAACTATTTGCTTAAGCAATATGACAAGGCAATAGCGAATTGCCAAAAGAATATGCGACGGGCGGATAAGGAAGAAGAATCATATTACACAAGCCTGTTGGCCCGGATCTATGAGAAAAGGGGTGATGCGGAACTTGCAGACAAATACTATCGGCAAACTTTTGCGATTCTTGAAAAGCTTTATGGGGCGGAAAGCTATGAATTAGGACTGGAATACACCAATTATGTATCCTATCTGCTTTCTTCCAATCGACTGGAACAAGTCCCGTATTATAATGACCTAGCTGCAAAAATCACTGCAAAATATTTCACTCAAAAAAGTATGGAGTACAGTGACGTCATGCTGAATCAGGCCGACTATTTTTTTTCCCGCCGCTCTGAAGCCAGCCTGATGGCCGATTTTAACAAAATGCGGAGAGCCGACTTAACCCAGGCGCTGTCGTATTATCAGAAGGCCATTATTGCCGGTACCACGGAATTCCGGAATACTGATCCATTTTCAAATCCGGTGACAGACCAGGCGGTTTCGGAGATTCACCTGCTCCAGATCCTGAAGAAGAAATCGAGGTGCTTTCAGGTTCTGGGCGACCTGAATTTCACAGATCAGCGTCAGGATGAGGCGCTGAAAGGATATCAGGCTGCCCTGGATGCGATTAGCCTGTCGGCCGGACTGATCCATCTGATCAGGACCGGCTATGTCACAGAGGACAGCAGGCTCATCCTTTCCGAGAGCGAGGAAGCTGTATTTTCTGATGCCGTAAATATTTGCTATAAGCTGTATCAGCAAACCAATGATATGGATTACGCCTATCAGGCCTTTAAGTTTACCGAGCGAGGCAAGTCGGCAAGCTTTCTGGCTGCTGTGACTGATTCACGGGCAAAGAAGTTCGGAAATATTCCCGACAGTCTGGTTACAAAGGAACAAGTGCTGAAGGTGAATCTTTCAAATTACCGGGAGATGCTGTTTGAGGAAAATCAGCAGGATGAACCCGATTCAGCCAGGCTGGCTTTGTACCAGGCAAAATTGTTTAAGTACTCGGAGAGATATTCCCAATTGGTGGAATATTTGGAGAAATATTTTCCGGACTATTATGCATTTAAGTATAAAACGGATGTGATTGATATCGAAGCAATCCGGGAAGAACTGGATGGAAGAGAAGCTCTGGTCGAATATTTGATGGACAGCCCGGAGCAGCCCGGTGAAACAGGCAGCTTATTCCGCTTTGTAATTACTGCCGATGACTTTGATTTTACAAAGACTGTTATCGGGCAGGATTTTGTGAAAGACATCGGGGAAGTCCACCGGTTCCTGACCAATACATCTTATTTATATACCGGATTGAATGAGTATAAGCAATACGCGATGTCTGCCTTCCGTCTTCAGGATCATTTGCTGGGCGATGTAAAAAATGCTCTGAAAGGCAAACGGCTGATCGTGATTCCGGATGATCAGTTATCTTATCTTCCGTTTGATGCGTTGTTATCATCCATGGCGGATACCACAACGATGAACTTCCGGAATTTATCTTATCTGGTGAAAGATTACCCTATCAGTTACTCTTATTCAGCTACACTGTTGTATTCCTATTTTTCAAATAAGAAAGAAGCGGACGGGAAGTTGCTCGCATTTGCTCCGGGCTATGTTGGTGATGACCGCGATGATAGCCAGATTGCCATAAAACGGGGTGGATTACTTCCTCTTCCTTTTGCTTCGAAAGAGGTTGAATATGTCAGCCATTTTATTCCCGGTGATGTTTTTTCCGGCGGGTTGGCCGAAGAAGAACGATTTAAGGATCTTGCAGGCAATTACGATATTTTGCATCTGGCGATGCATACCATTATCAACGACAGTCTGCCGATGTATTCCGGTCTGGCGTTCTCAAAACCGTTAAGCGGATCATCTGACGACGGCTGGTTAAATACCGGTGAAATATACACGATGAATTTAAAAGCCCGGATGGCTGTTCTAAGTGCCTGTAATACGGGAACGGGCAAACTTCAGAAAGGGGAGGGGGTCATGAGCCTGGCCCGGGGGTTCCTTTATGCCGGGTGTCCTTCGATCATTATGAGCTTGTGGGAAGTGGATGACGAATCCGGATCGTTGATTATGAAAGATTTTTACCGTTTGCTGTCGCATGGTAAAAATAAGGATGAAGCTTTACAAATGGCTAAACTTTTGCACATTGAGCAGGCCGATCCTTTAAAAGCTCACCCGCATTATTGGCTTGGATATGTCGCTGTAGGAAACGCTGATGCTTTGTTTGTAGCCCGGGATGTTTATTTTGTATTCATTGTATTCGCGATTATCCTGTTACTCGTTATCGATCAGCTATACCGGAAAAAACGAAAAAAAATACACAGCTAACCCTCGAGTATTTTTCTGTACTCGATATCCTTCTTAATACTTTTGATCAGGTATTCCTTGCATTTTTGTTTCCTTTTCCGGGCATAATTCTCATTTTGAAAGCCCATCACCTGGACGATTTGTTTCATCGGAATCCGGTCGAACGACATTTGCAGTATTTTCTGGCAATCTTTTCCAAGATTCTGAAAATGTTTCTGGTATAACCTGTACTTTTCATTCATATCGACCGTGTTCTCGAATGCCTGATCGTATATATCCTCATTAAATTCAAAGCTATCCTGTATCTTCTTTTTTGTTTTCCGCTTTTCCAGTTGCTTTAACCACATGTATCTGCAAATCGAATACAAATAGGTTTCGAAAGAACATTCCAAATCCAGATCATTATCTTTCAGTTTTCGGTAAATAATGATAACGGCTTCCTGGAAGATGTCGTTCGAATCCTCATCATCTCCGTTGTTCTTTTTGATGAAGAGATTAATTTTATAAAAGTAGTTTTTATAAATATATTGAAGAATCAGATTGTCATGCCTCAGAATCCCCTGAAAGAGTTCTTCATTCGTATAGCTTTTCATCATTCTGAAATTATCGCATAAATATGTTCATAAATTGTTAAAAAAACAAGGATTTCATCAATGATTTCCGGGGACGATTACCCAAAAGGCATATCCGATTGTCAAAAAAAAGATTCTGGTTTCTGAGGAAAAGCGGGAAAACAAAAAGGTAGACCCTCTGGCCTACCTTTTCTCACTAAACTAACTAACCTAACTAAACCTAAACTTATGAAAAAAAACGTATTACAAAGATATGTTCCAGAACAGTAAAATAGATTAAAAATTTGTTAATTGTTGTTAAATTAATGTTTTCTTTTTATACTTAGAAGCGATATTCGGTTAAAGAATTGAATGACAGAATTTTAATTCATAAACCGGCTCTCATTGCGGGACAAAAGTATAGGTAATTGTGCCTTTTTGCGGTGACGGGGCTGATTTGTCAGCGTTAAAAACGGTTCTTTCAGCCGCCTGACGTGCATATTCGGGTAACATCGGATCGCCTGAAGATGAGGTTTGGCGCAATTCGGCACGGATCACTTTTCCGGCAGGCGAGACCCAGATATCCACGGTGATCTTCCCGCCGCCCTGCGCGAGATACACCGGAACAGGCAGGCGCACATGGTGCCGGTTTTCCAGATAATAGTGAATGTTGCTTTCACCCGAATAGATCGTATTCTTTATCGAATCAGGATTGATTCCTTCGGTTGTTTCTTCCGGCATTTCAAATTTTTTGATGTCAGGGGCTTTTTTCGAAAGTTGTTTATTTACATCCGATACCAGTTTTTCGGCCTGAGCAATCTCTTTCTGATATTCTTCATTAAAAAAAGGATCTTTGGAAGATGGAAGATCCCTGGACGGAGCATCATTTACCGCACGGTTGCTTCTGGACAGATTGGCTGCCGGTTGGTCGTCGGAAGGTTCGGGAGCTTCGATTTCTTCCTTCTCCAAATCAGCAAAGTCGATGATGACCGGTTCGTCCTTCACTTCGCCTTTTAACCGGACTTCCGACAATAAGAAGCTGCACACGAGCAGGATGTGAAAAACAAGCGTGCCCATGATGCTGTAGATGTTGTCTTTATATATTTGTTTTAATTTCTTCATTGTAAACCAGCGGTAAAGTTAAAAACAAACCGAAATGATTTTATTATTTATTCGTCGTTTTAAAGCCATTGCAAGCGGATCATGCTTTAAAAATATATAAACATGCGGTAAACTCTGTAAAATTTGTACAACTTTTGTGGTAAGTTTGAAACGGCACCTGTTTTTAGCAAGATGCAACTAAAACCGGAGCTTGATGAAATAAAAAAATGAATCATCCGTCTATTATATAGATATAGGAAAATGAGGTTGGTTTTGACGATATCATTTTTTTTACTGTTGCGTTCAGGCGGACAGTTGTATAGTCAGGGATCAAAACCTGACACAATTCCTGTAAAAGATCCTTCCGGAGAATTGTTTTACGACAGCCTAAAGATCAAGGCATACCGTCATGGTCTCACCCGGTTCATCTACCGGAATATCGTCATCGAGAAAAGAAATCCGGAAGATCTTGATTTTCATTACCGCCTCCTGAAGAAGTACAGGGGGAAAGCGATTGCTTCCGTTCAATTTAAGCCTCTTGATGTCTTTGGCCCTACCTTTCAGGATACAGCACACCGGCCCGGGTCGCGAATCGGTGAATTTGGCAACAGGCTTCATACCACCACGAGCCCCAGGATCATTGACAAGAATGTGCTGGTTGATGTCGGCGATACGCTAGACATGGAGAAAGTGCTCGAAAATGAGCGTGTGATCCGGTCGCTTCCGTTTATAAAAGATGTTCGTTTCCTGGTGACTTTAAATGAAAGAGACACCAACCTGGTGGATATAACAGTCCTGACAAAAGATATTTTTTCGTTTGGAGTAGGCATCCACTTTGGCAGCACTGAATCCGGAAGTTTTGAAATGTACAATCAAAACATATGGGGAATTGGTCATGAGATCGCTGCAAAGGTTGTCGGGAATTCGGAAAAGGAACCTTATGTGGGTTTTGAAGGAACTTACCGGATCCCGAATCTTGACGGGCATTTTATGAATCTGAGTTCAACCTACGCCAATACATACCGGCGGGAAGGTGTATTCTTCGATTTGGAAAGGCAATTCTTGCTGACAACAACGCGCTGGGGAGGTGGACTTTCATTTTACCGGTTTACCCGGTCTGATTATTTGGTCAATTACGACCGGTTTATTATTGATTTTCCGTTAAATTATATGGCTGTCGATCTCTGGAACGGTTATGCGGTTCATTTAAATGACAATTCTTCCTCCGGGATGCAATTGGTCCTTTCTGGACGGTTCAGGCATATGAAATTTTTTGAGCGGCCTGAGCCAGGTGTGGACGACCGGCAATATTATTCCGGATCCAGACTTTATATGGGAAGCATTAGTTTGTCAAAAAGAAATTACATCCGGGACCGGCTTGTATATAGTTATGGGATTACGGAAGACATTCCAAAGGGATTTTTGCATGAGTGGGTCTTTGGATTCGATGACAATGAATTTACCGACAGGTGGTATAGCCATCTGTATTTTTCGACAGGAAGTCTGATCCGGTACAAGCCATCCTATTTATTCGCGTCTGTTGGCGTGGGGAGCTTTTTCAATTCCCGTCATTTGGAGCAGGGCCAAATCGAATTTAACGGGAACTATATCAGCCGGCTGTTTAACGTCGGACAGCAGAAAGCGCGGCAGTTCGTCCGGCTGCAATATTTACGCGGGTTTCGGCGGTTCGACGAAGAAACGCTGTTCCTGAAAGATGACATTGGCATTCGCGGCTTTTACAGCGAACAGGCCACGGGAAAGCAACGGATGGTACTCAACCTGGAGACTGTTGTATTTCAGCGGAAAACAATTGCCGGCTTCAATGTTGCATTTTTCGGATTTGGTGATTTAGGGATCATCGGCTCTGAAAAAAAAGCCGTCTTTAAGGGTGATTACTATAGCGGAATAGGCGGGGGTATCCGGATCCGGAATGAGAACCTTGTTTTCAAGACCATTCAGATCCGCCTGGCCGTTTATCCGAATCATCCCGGGGACGCAAGCGGTTTCGGTTTCATTTTTACCGAAATGGGGCATGAGGATTTTTACAGCTTCCAGCCACGGAAGCCGGAAGCATTGCGATACTGGTAAAAATTGCCGTCGAAACCTGAAGTTGCGCCCGGTAAACAATACCAGGCAGATAACGACGACTGTCAGTTTTCGTATTTTACAGGTAATCAAAGAAATACTGGCATATTTTTGTCATCAGGTGCAACCGGTCCTGTCCGCGGACATTGTGGGGATGAGTTGGATAGGCAAAAAAGTCAACCTGTTTATTTTGTTTCACGCATTCGCGCAGGAACATCATGCTGTGTTGCATCACCACCGTTTCATCCTGAACGCCATGGATCAACATCAGTTTTCCGCTCAGCTTGTTCACATGGGAAATCATATTCGAATTTTTATATCCGTCCGGGTTTTCTTCAGGTAAATCCATGTATCGCTCCCCATACATGATCTCGTACATTTTCCAGTCGACGACAGGACCTCCGGCAATGCCAACCTTAAATGTTTCCGGCTGCCTGAGTTTCAGATTCAGCGTCATAAATCCGCCATAGCTCCATCCAAAAACGCCTATCCGTTCATTATCGACATAGGGAAGACTTTTCAGATATTCAATGCCTTTCATTTGATCAGCAGTTTCAGTGATTCCCAACTGCCGGTGGATAATTTCTTCAAAAGCCTTTCCCCGGTTGTCCGAACCCCTGCTGTCGACGGTGAATACAATATATCCTTTATCGGCCAGGTAATACTGCCACCAATCAGCGTCATTCAGCCATGTGTTATTAACGAGCTGTGCATGAGGGCCACCGTAGACATAGACGACGACAGGGTATTTTTTCTCCGGCTCCATCTGGTTGGGGAGGATCATGCGGCAGTATAAGTCAGTCTTATTATTCGCAGCTTTGATCGTGAAGATCCGGTTGTCTCCCAACTCGTAATTCACCAGCGGATTTTTTGACAGATGGATATTGGTGATCCATTTTCCATCTGCACTGATCAGATCGGTCGCGGAAGGAACATCAAAAGCCTCCCGGTGATCCAGGAACAATTTCATGTCAGGAGAAAAAGATGCCCTGTGGGTCCCAGCTTCCCGGCTGATCTTCTGGATTTTACCTGAACCCGTATCGACGCTGTAAATATGCCTTTCAACCGGACTTTCCATAGTCGATTGAATGAAAACATGCTTTTCCTGGCGGTCGGCGCCATAAAAATCAGTGACTTCCCAGTCTCCTTTCGTGATCTGCCGGATCATCTTTCCATGGATGTTGTACAGATACAGATGGAACCAGCCGTCTTTCCTGGTCCAATAATAGAATTCTTCCGGATTTGTTTTTGAGAATTGAATGGGATGCACCGGTTCAACGTAAGTGGAACTGGTCTCTTCGAAGAGTGTTTTTGCTTTTTTGCCGGTGAGAACCTCATACTGATTCAGCCGCATGTGATTTTGTTCCCTGTTCAACTCGGCCAGGTAAATGAATTCATCTTCCGGTCCCCAACTGATGTTGGTCAGGTAATGATCATCCGGCTTGCCTGTGCTCAGGAACAGGGTTTCACCGGTTTCCGTGTTATAAATCCCCACCGTGACCTGATGGCTGGTCATTCCCGCCATCGGATATTTTACAGGCGTATATTCAGCTTCACGGGCCATGAAATCGACCAACGGGTAATCGTTGACCATGCTTTCATCTTTCCGGTAAAAAGCAAGGTATTTTCCTGTCTCTGACCAGAAGATTCCTTTGGTAATTCCAAATTCCTGCCTGTGCACTTGCTCTCCGCATCTTATTCCCGGTTTCGTTTCAAATGTAATCTGCTTTTCTCCGTTCCTGTCAAGAATGAAAACGTTTTGCCCTTTAACATAGGCTACTGTTTTATTCTGGCCGCAAAAATCCGGATATTCAGCTTCAGCAGGAACAGACAAGTTAACATCATAGGTTTTCTTCTCCGGATCATACAGCAGGATGCGCCTGTGATAGTCGATCTGCATCAGGTTCGTGCCTGTGTATACAAATGACGGGAATGAAGAAAATGAGACCCCATCCTTTTTAGAAACGTCATTCAACTCACTCAATGTAAGCACTGCCAGCGGTTTGTGTTCTTTCACGGAGCGATGCCACAGCGTATCATGACTGACCCAGGCGTAGGTTGATTCATCTTTCCATTGCAGCGACTGAAGCGACCCGGGGCTCAGTGAAGTATAACGTCCGAGCACGGCATCCTGAAGCGACATTTTTTTCTGTCCGTAACTTGCCGTAGAAACGATCCACAGAGTCAAAAGAAAGATCGATGTCTTCATAAGAGATGTTTTAAAATTCCAAATTTCAAAAAGCAAAAGCTTCCTGTTTCCATATTCAAATAAGTGGCCTGTTTTAATATTAAATTACACAATTTACGTCAAAAGATCGATAATTTCCTCTTTGGTGATGACCTTGAAAGGACTGTTTGAATGAATGAATTTTTCAGCAAGCGATGATTTGCGCTCCTGAAGGGATTGAATTTTTTCTTCAATGCTGTCTTCTGAGATAAAACGGTAAACGATTACTTTCTTATCCTGTCCAATGCGGTGGGCCCTGTTTATTGCCTGCATTTCTGCGGCCGGATTCCACCAGGGATCAATAATAAAAACATAGTCTGCTGCGGTCAGGTTCAATCCAACGCCACCTGCTTTAAGGGAGATCAGGAAGATGCGGGTTTCCTCATCCTCCTGGAATTTTCTGATTTCCGCTTCCCGCTGCATGGTCTGACCGGTAAGGAGGGAATATTTCCATTTTCTGGCGATAATCTCATCCTTTACCAGTTCCAGATGTCTGACGAATGATGAAAAAATGAGCACCTTGTGCTTCTCCGCGATCAGACTTTCGAGGCTTTGCATGATCTCGTCAAACTTTCCGGACTCGCTTTCTTCGGATTGGTTGAGCAGGGACGGATGATTGGCCAACTGGCGCAGGCGGGTCAATCCCTGTAAAATGATAATGGCTGATTTTTCCGGACCTTGACGCTCGATATTTTCCAGGATGCTATTCCTGATAGCTGATTTTTCTTTTTCATAGATACTGTGCTGAATTTTTCCCATCTGGCAATACCGGGTTTGCTCGGTAACGGGAGGAAGGTCTTTTGCAACCTCACCCTTGGTACGCCGTAAAATAAAAGGCCGGATCAGCATTTGAAGCTGTGTTTGCTTATCCGGATCATTTTTCTTCTCGATAGGCGTAATAAACTCACGTTTAAAGTAAGCCAGGTTGCCCAGCAAGCCCTTGTTCAGAAAATTCATCTGAGACCAGAGGTCAGACAGGGAATTTTCAACAGGAGTCCCGGTGAGGACCAGCCGGTATCTTGATTTTAGCTGGCTGACAGCCTGATAGGTTTTCGATCCGGAATTCTTTATATTTTGACTTTCATCCAGGATCAGATAGAAAAATTCATATTCATTCAGCATATCGATGTCGTTTCTGACCGTCCCGTAGGTGGTCAGGATAATATCGTGGTTAAATGTCGCTTTTTTAAATGCAGCTGCTTTTTTCCGTTGAATTCCTGTGTGCCGGTACGCCCTTAGATGAGGAGTGAATTTTTTAATTTCATTTTCCCAATTATGGACCAGCGAAGTTGGCATGACAATAAGCGTGGCGGGTTGATTGTTCTCTTCCGCCTGTATTTCAAAGGGAAGGCTCATTTGGCCCTGCCGGTTCTCAGCACCCGGGTCAGGGGAGGCGGGTTTTTGTCTTTTTGTTTTGAGCAGGAATGTGAGAGTCTGCAAGGTCTTTCCCAAACCCATATCATCGGCGAGGCAACCCCCAAACTGATTTTCATACAGATGATAAATCCAGGAAAAACCTTCTTCCTGATAGGAGCGGAGTGAAGCCTGAAGTCCGGAAGGTAAACTGACTTTATTTATACCCTCTTTTCCCATTGCATCCAGCCGGTTGAACAGCTTTTCATCGATCCCTTTCAGGCGGTGCCGGAGAAAATAGTAATGATGCTTGCTGATTCGCATATTATTTCCCTCCTGCCGGGCAAACGGCAGCAAATCTTTGTATTCGGTAAACCATTCCTGCGGAATGATGGCTATCTCGCCGTTTGGAAGCCCGAACTCGTGGATGTCATTTAAAATATACTTTTTTAGCTTGATGAACGGGATCTGGTATTCGCCAAAACTGACATTCGCATAAATATCAAACCAGTCGTCCTTTAGGTTTATCCGGACATCCAGCGTTGGCTTTTCGACAGAAAAGCGTTTATCCAGTTTATTCTGGCGGATGATAAATCCAAACTGTTCTATATCGTTCCGGTGCAGATCAAGCCAGTTAATGAGCGTATAAATCCTGTCCTTTTCATCCAGCAGTTCTGTTCCTGCGCAGAAAAAACTGCCGTTTTCTTCTTTTAACCCCCACTCCTTAAGCCGGGCCAAACACGCTTTTTCCCAGCTAAAATCACGGGTGATCTTTCTGAACAGGTAGGTTCCCTGATTCCGGTGAAGACTGACCGATATTCCTGATTTGCTGCCCGGCAAAAATTCTTTTTCACCGCATGCAAAGACCGGAAAAATAACCGTTTCCATTTTCAGATTCCGTTCAACCGACAGAATGGCTTTCCTCGAAACATCTTCTTCGGTTATGCTAAACCCGGTTGCTTTAACAGGATATTCCCGGATCGTTTGAATTACAAAAGTCGAATAATACTTATCTTCGATCTGGGACGGTATGAAAATGAACGCTTTATCAAAAAAGGGGAGTAATTTTTTCGTGTTTATCTTTTCAAAGACAATCAGTTGATTTTGCCAGACAAGTGCGCATGGCTCGGTACATACCGCTATGATTTTCTTATTCAGCGGGCTGAAAGGCTTCTGTCCGACAGAAAGTTCCAGACTGTATCGCGTCCCCTCCCCGGTCCGGTCGAAATGAAAAATGCATTCTGCCGGTTCTGAAGGAATGGTGATCAGATCTTCTTCATACAGGTTGGAATATTTGACCTGTTTATTGAACAAACGTGTATGTCCCTTCATCAGGATCCTGATGATTTGATTCATGTGGCGGTCAATATAGGGACCGATGTGATTCTCAAATAATTCCGGATCCATTTTTTGAAAGAACAGACCCGCTTCTTTTTTTCTGGAAAATTTCTGGATCAGCTTTTCATCACTGTACAGTTCGGTCAGTTTAACCAGTCTGGACTGTTCTTCATCCAGTGACAGAGATTCGATGTCCCGTTGTTTCACCAGCTTTTCAATACTGTAAAATGAAACCTGCTTTTCAATCAGAAACGCTTGAAAAATACGGCCAAACGTGCGATGTTCAGTTAATCCAATAATCAGTTCTTTTGACATATGTTCATATTCATAATGAAACCATCCACCCAAAGGAAGACTTCCTGTTAAGAATGTCATGCGAAAACAAAACTTCAAATATAGTAATGAATCAGCGATCAACCAGAGGTCGTTTAAAACTTTTCGCTAAAAGCAGGGCGGTCGTTTTTTGTTTGTTTTGTGCTGATCCATTTTCAGAACGAGTTATTTATTAAAAAAAGGCTAAAACAGGCGGCAGGTTGATGACACATTGTTATTTTTGCAGGATCACAAAATCCTGAAAAAACCGATTATCAATCCATATGAACGAAATTATTCATACTGAGCAGTTTTCCGAGAATGTGTTTAAACTGGTGGTGCATGCGCCACGGATAGCAAATTCGAGGAAAGCAGGTCATTTTATTATTTTGCGCATCGATGAGAAGGGCGAGCGGATTCCCCTTACGATTGCCGACGCCGATAAAAAAGCAGGCACGATCACACTGGTTGTTCAAAAAGCAGGGGTCACTTCAGCCAGGCTTTGCCGGATGAATCCTGGCGACCGGATCCTGGATCTGGTAGGTCCATTGGGCAAAGCAACGGAAATACACCAGGTAGGAACGGTCCTGGCTTGCGGAGGCGGAGTTGGAATAGCCCCTCTGCTTCCGATCGTTGAAGGCTTTAAAAAAGCAGGAAACCGCGTGGTCAGTGTTCTGGCTGCCCGGAATAAGGATCTGATCATCCTGGAGGATGAGATCAGAAAATGGTCGGACGAAGTGATCATTCTGACTGACGACGGCTCGTACGGTAGCAGGGGATTGGTTACCACAGGGGCAGAGCAGGTTATTTTGCAGGAGACTGTTCATGAATGTGTGGCGATTGGTCCGGCCGTTATGATGAAGTTTACAGCTTTGCTGACAAAGAAATACAATATTCCCACCCAGGCCAGTTTAAATGCCGTTATGGTTGACGGAACGGGGATGTGTGGTGCCTGCAGGGTGAATGTGGGTGGTCATACCCGCTTTACCTGCATTGACGGACCGGAATTCGATGCCCACCAAATCGATTTTGATGAATTGATTCTTCGTTTGGGGGGGTACAAAAATGAAGAAAAGGAAGCTTTTGAACGGTATTCACAAGAACAAAACAGTCAGGCATGCAAAATCTGAGAAATGACCGGGAGCAGGAGTGGCGGATAGCGCTGCGCGGTAAAATGAAGAACAAGGAACGAACCGAGATCAGCCGGGTCAGGATGCCCGAAATGGATCCTCAGGTACGGATATTATACCAGGACCGGGAAGTGAACAGCGGATTGGATCTGGAAAGTGCCCGGCGGGAGGCGTCGAGGTGTATGGATTGTGTTAATCCAACCTGTATTGGGGGATGTCCGGTGAGCATCGATATTCCCCGTTTTATTAAGCATATTGAAAACGGTGAAATTTTGGAAGCTGCAAAAACATTGAAAGAGACCTCTGCGCTCCCGGCTGTTTGCGGACGAGTCTGTCCTCAGGAAAAACAATGTGAAGCCAGTTGTTTCTATCCGGTTAAGCTCAAAAAAGACGCTGTGGCGATCGGATATCTGGAAAGGTTCGCCGCTGATTATGAACGGGAGAGCGGACATATTTCAGTTCCGCAGGTGGCGCCAAGAAATGGTTTAAAAGTTGCCGCTATCGGATCGGGACCTGCTTCTCTTTCATTTGCCGGCGATATGATTAAGTTGGGATATGAAGTCACCATCTTCGAGGCCCTGCATGAAATTGGCGGAGTCTTAAAATATGGTATTCCTGAATTTCGTCTTCCTAATCGCATTGTCAATGTTGAACTGGAGGCTTTACAGCAGATGGGAGTTCGTTTCGAGAAGAATTTTATCGTTGGGAAGACGGCTGCATTCGCTGACCTGAAAGCGGAGGGATACTGTGCTTTTTTTGTGGCCAGTGGCGCCGGGTTACCGCGTTTCATGAGCATTCCGGGAGAAAACTATAATGGTATTCTGTCGTCGAATGAATACCTGACCCGTGTTAATCTGATGAATGCTGCCAACAGCAGTTTTGATACTCCCGTGCTGAAGGGAAAGAACGTAGCGGTTATCGGAGGCGGAAACACGGCTATGGATTCCGTTCGCACGGCCAAACGGCTCGGAGCTGAAAGGGCCATGATCGTTTACAGACGGTCACGTGAAGAAATGCCCGCACGGGTTGAAGAGGTTCATCATGCTGAAGAAGAAGGTATTGAATTCCTGAACCTGACCAATCCGGTAGCTTATTTTGCGGATGAAAAAGGTCGCGTCAGCAGCATGCGCGTTCAGCGGATGGAACTCGGAGAACCGGATGCCTCGGGAAGAAGACGGCCCGTGGTTGTTGAGGGATCGGAATATGACATTGCAGTCGATGTGGTTGTTGTAGCTGTCGGTGTTTCACCGAATCCGCTTATTCCATCGGCATTGCCGGCACTGAAGGTTAGTCGCTGGGGAACCATTGAGGTGAATGAGGAGACGATGCAGAGCTCTGTTCCTGAATTATTTGCCGGCGGCGATATTGTCAGGGGAGGAGCTACCGTGATCCTCGCCATGGGCGACGGAAGACGTGCCGCCGCGGGGATGCACCGGTATCTTGCAGAACAATCAGCTATGCTTAAATCTTAAATCAATACGTATGGTTAACTTGTCAACCCGTTTTTTCGGACTGGAACTTGGAAGTCCGGTAATTGCAGCCAGTTGCAGCATGACGGGAAATTATGACCAGATTAAGAAGATCGCACGGGCCGGAGCCGGAGCCATTGTTTTAAAATCGATTTTTGAAGAAGAAATATTTCTCCAGTTACAGGAAGAACTGAAGGACCGTAGTGCCCTGATCAGTGATCCGGAATACCTGGACTATTTTGATTACGTGATCAGGGAGGAGAATCTGAACAAACAGATCAACCTGATCAGACAGGTAAAGGCAGATACGGATGTCCCGGTCGTTGCCAGCATAAACTGTATCAGTTCTTCAGAATGGACTTCATTCGCAATGAAATTACAGGAAGCAGGGGCTGATGCCATTGAATTAAATCTGTTTATCATTCCTTCTGATGTTTCAAAGAGCAATGATGCGAATGAGCAATTCTACTTTGAGACGATAAGAAAGGTACTGGACGCAGTCACCATTCCGGTTACGGTCAAGATCAGTCATTATTTTTCGAATCTGGCCGCATTAATTAAAAGGCTTTCCATGACGGGTGTTGCCGGAATTACGCTGTTTAACCGGTTTTATGCGCCGGATATTGACATTGAAAGCCAAAGGTTAATTTCTGCAGGTATTCTGAGCGCTGAGAATGAATATTTACTCCCGCTCCGGTGGACCGGAATTATGGCTCCTAAAACAGGATGTCCGCTGGCTTCCACAACAGGTATTCACTCGGCTGAAACAGCGGTCAAGTTCTTATTGGCCGGTGCCAGCGCAGTTCAGGTGGCGTCGGTGCTGTACAGGGAAGGACCCGATGCCATAGCCGGGATTAACCAGGGAATCGCTTCCTGGATGGAGCGCAAGGGATACCGGTCAATTGATGAATTTAAAGGCTTGCTCAGTATTCAGCAGAAAAACGCTGCGGTATACGAGCGGATTCATTTCATGAACTGGACGGGTGAAACCGATTTTTGACCTCAATCGACGGGAGGGATAATTATTCCGTTTCGGAACCGTTTGTAATGGGGATGTCGGGCAATTGTTTTAATTTTAATGTTTAAAGGAATATCAAATGAAGCCGTTTATTCTCTTTGTGATTTTCTTATTTGCGCTTATGCCTGTGTCCAGCGGACAGAAAGAGGTACAGCCGGGCGGAGAAGCCGGACAGGAAAGGCTGCCTTCATTTGAGGAATATAAAGTAAAAAGGAAAGATTCCCTGTATTTTATTGCCAAAAAATTTGGCATTGAAGTGGATGATATTTTGAAGTATAATCCCGGGGTGCGAGATGGCATTGAAAAGCGGGATATTCTGCGTATTCCCGATAAAGATGATCTGGAAAAACGATGGAATCAGGAACATGATCAGGCCACACGGCCGGAGCCTGACGGGAAAAATCCTGCAAATGCACCCCTCTCATCTGGAAAAGAAAGTAAAGACAGCGTTGTGCCCTGTCAGCCTGATATGCAGGCATCCGGCAGAACTTATCAGATCGGCCTGTTGCTGCCTTTATATTTACCGGCGAATGACACGATTAACAGGGTGCGGGTAACAAACGGTGAAATGATGAATGATACCCTGTTGCTGAGCAGGGTCGGAGATGCCGGGATATTGCCGGTCGACTCCTTTAGACAGCGTGATCAGGTGATTGTGTACCCCCGGTCTGAAAATTTTATTCATTTTTACGAAGGCGTTGTTTTGGCAGCCGATAGCCTGCAGCGGGCAGGAATGAAGTTTCAGCTCCGTGTTTTTGACACCAATCAAAAAAGGTACGTTGTTGACTCGTTGGTTCGTTCCGGAAGTCTCAACGGATTGGACCTGATTATCGGACCATCATTCCCCGAAATGCAACGATCAGTTGCTGATTTTGCATTCCGGAATAAGATACCGCTGGTATCCCCCTTGTCATCATCCGGAAATTTTGAAGATAAAAATCCCTGGTATTTTAAAGTGAATTCCACAAGGCAATACCTGATCCGGAAGACGGCTGATTTTATTGCGGACGAGTATTCCGGGCAAAATGTGATCGTTTTGCGGATGGGTGACTACAGCAATATCCCCGAAGGTGAACTTGTAAAACTGGTGCGGGAAAGACTGATGCTTCCAGAAAACGGGAACAGGACGGGGAAACCGCTTTTTCGTGAATACCGGTTAACGGCCGACGGCCCCGAAGGTCTGAAAGCCCTGTTATCCAAGGACCAGGAGAATGTTTTTATTATCCCTTCAGAAACGGAAGCACAGATCAGTGTTGCGGTTACGACCTTAAACGCTCTTGCCGAACATTATCCCGTCACCTTGGTTGGTTTATCCAATTTTCAGCGTTTCAGAAGCATCCAGACGGAGTATTTTCACCGGACCAAACTGACCTATCTGACACCCTACTTTGTCGATTATAAATCGCCGGCAGTCAATCAGTTTCTCCGGAAGTTCAGGCGCAATTTTTATGCAGAACCCAATCAGTACAGTTTTCAGGGTTACGATGTGACCTTCTATTTCATGTCAGCGTTGTTTCGCTACGGAAAAAATTTCGAGGGATGTTTGCCCGGATTAAAGGTTTCGTTAACCCAGTCTGAACTCGAATTTGACCGCGTGAACCCGGAGGGCGGATTTATGAATACCGGACTCTTTATCATGCAATATGAGCGCGATTTTGACATAAGCCTGAAGGGGGTTACCGGAATTCAAAAACCCTTGCCCTCTTCAATATATTAGTTATCAAATTTTTCTGTTGATTTTCTGATCAGTTCAATTGCTTCCAGCATTTGTTCTTCTGTGATGACTAATGGCGGCGTGAACCGGATAATATGTTCATGCGTTGGTTTGGCGATCAGTCCGTGTTCTTTCATGATCAGACAAAGATCCCAGGCTGTTTTTCCGTTCGCAGGCTTGATGGCCACGGCATTGAGCAAACCTTTCCCCCTCACGACCTCAATTCTTCCGGATTTTATTTGACGGACCGATTTTCTGAAAAGCTCACCCATCCGGGTTGCATTTTCTGCGAGATTCTCTTCCACGATCACATCCAGGGCAGTCATCGAGATCCTTGCCGCCAGCGGGTTGCCTCCGTATGTTGAGCCATGTTCTCCCGGTTTGATGGTCAGCATGATCTCATTATCAGCCAATACGCATGAAACGGGGTACATGCCTCCCGACAGTGCTTTCCCGAGGATCAGGATATCAGGTCGCACGTGTTCGTGGTCGCAGGCAAGCATTTTCCCCGTTCGGGCCAGCCCGGTCTGAACTTCGTCCGCAATCAGCAGTACCCGGTGTTTTTTACAAAGCGCAGCCGCTTTTTTCAGATACCCTTCGTCAGGGACATATACCCCGGCTTCAGCCTGGATGGGTTCTAACAGAAAGCCGGCAACATTCGGGTCTTTCAGGCTTTCTTCCAGAACATCCGGATTATTGTAGGGAATGTTTACAAACCCCGGAGTATAAGGTCCGTAGTCGTTATAGGCATCCGGATCGGACGACATGGAAATGATTGAAATGGTGCGACCGTGGAAATTACCGTTACAAACAATGATCCTGGCCTGATCGCGGGGTATTCCTTTTACCTTGTAGGCCCATTTTCGGGTTAATTTGAGTGCGGTTTCGTCTGCCTCAGCTCCCGAGTTCATCGGCAGTACCCGGTCGTAACCAAACAGCCGGGTCATCTTTTCTTCCCATTCGCCCAATACGTCATTGTAAAAGGCACGGGAAGTCAGCGCCAGTTTTTGGGCCTGATCGGTCAGGGCCTTGACAATACGCGGATGACAATGGCCCTGATTAACGGCAGAATAGGAAGCCAAAAAATCAAAATACCGTTTGCCTTCTACGTCCCAGACAAACACGCCTTCTCCTTTCTCCAGAACAACCGGTAGTGGATGATAATTGTGAGCGCCGTATTGATCCTCACGATCAATATAAAATCGGGAATTTCTTATTTCCATGTTTTGTACATTTAGTTTTCCAAAGCAGAGTTAAGGAATATCCGCTGAAAAACAAAAAACGGAGACCTGTTATAGAATACCTGATGCAGGTAACGGAGAAATGGTCAGGCTGACAAAACAGCTCAGCGGCCTTATTTTAACCGTTCACTGAATATTTTCCGGAATTTCTCCATCTTAGGCACGATCACAATTTGGCAATAAGACTGCGAAGGATTGTTTTCAAAGTAATCCTGATGATAGTCTTCGGCCGCGAAGAAATTTTTCCAGGCGGTGACTTCGGTTACAACCGGTTTTTCATACACATTTTCCTCGTTAAGCTTGTCAATGATGGATTCCGCCGTTTCTTTCTGTTTTTGACTATGATAAAAGATAACAGAACGGTATTGCGTTCCGACATCTCCACCCTGTCTGTTCAGGGTGGTTGGATCATGGCTGGCAAAAAAAACTTCGAGCAGTTCTGAGAAGGAAATAACAGCCGGATCAAATTCAATTTCGATCACTTCTGCATGGCCGGTACGTCCGGTGCAGACTTCCCGGTATGAAGGATTTACGATTTCACCTCCCGAATACCCGGAAGTTACCGAAACAACTCCTTTTAGTTCTTTGTAGATGGCTTCGGTACACCAGAAGCAGCCTCCGCCGATTGTTGCAATTTCCATAGTTGCTGATTTTGACTGAGCCGTTGATTGTTCGCCCAGGACGGTTAATAAAATGATCAGGATGGAGAGTCGGAATTTCATGACTTATCGAGTTTGATCCCCAGCCGTCGCATCGTCTTTTTCTCGAAACGCCAGAAAAATTCGAACTGGCCTGCCAACGTGCCCACCGTTATCAAGGTGAGCTGATAAACCGGGATAACAATGAAAACGTACATGATGACTTTCATGTAAACAGGCCATTCCGGGCTGTAATTAATCCAACTGAGGATGAATGCTTTTATGAAGAGCGTAATGCTGCCACTAATTGAAAAGACAAACAAGATGACGAATAGCTGAAGATTTGACTTCAAATTCCATCGCTGTTTCAATTTATTGAGCATGTTTTAATCATTATAAGGTACCATTCAATAAACAATGCTTTGGGTAAATGGTTTGCACTAAAACGCTTTTGTATGAAAAACCAGATATCCATATACTGCAAAGCGAAAAACACGGCTTAAAGCTACCCACAGAAACTTTTTCATCGGGTACTGGCTTGTTCCTACCAGGATACAAATGGTGGCCCAGGGCAGAGGAGTCAGGGCAGCGGTTACAATCAGAACAGAACCGTATTTCCGAAATAACGGCCAATAACGGCTGAAGAACCGCCGGCTCATGTACCGGAAAATAACAACGCGTTGTAAATACCGTCCTATCAGAAAACTCAAGAATCCTGCTCCGTAGGATACGGATGTAAAGAAAATGATATTCATCCAGTAATGCAGGCTGTCTCCTTTATATAACGCCCAGATCATGAAGATCTCAGGAGGGAATAACCCAAAGAATATTTCGGAGAATGTATAGATCAGATAGATCAAAAGAGGATTTTCATAGAATCGTTCCAGCCATAAAGCCTGATCTTTATCAACGACATAGTTTTTGAACAGAAAATAAGCAATAGCAAGGATCGTCATATAGGCCATCCCCTGGAGCAGGTTTTTCAGGAAAAACTGAATTTTGATTTTTGTCATATATTGATCAGATCGATTTTCCCGGCCAACTCATAATCCTTTCCGGTTACTCTTCCCTCGTTATGGGTGGTCAATGTAATTTTTACTTTTTTATATCCAAATAGTAAAATATCAGGATGGTGATCCATTTCTTCTGCCAGTTCACCAACCTTGTTCACAAATCGCAACGCATTTCTGAAATCTGAAAAGATAAATTCCTTTTCAAGCTGATCATTTACTGTTTTCCAATCCATATCTTTTCGTTTCCTCCTTTAACAAGCTGAAAAGCTGAATGTTTAATTTACCTGCTTTTCATGATATCAAAGATAATAATATTATCACGCCTGAAAAAAATGATTAAAGTACGGTATTGGTGAACATGAGGAACACAAGTCTGTTAAAACAGTTATTTTTGACCCCTAAAAGTGTTGTCATGCAAAAAAGTTTTACTACCCGGTCATTACATGTCCCGTTTCCCAAAGGTGACCCGTACCTGGCTCTGGACATGCCCGTATATGAGTCAGTCGCATTTGGTTTTGAGTCATCCGAAGAGATTGCTTCCTGTTTCCGGGGAGATAAATCCGCACATGTTTATTCCCGGACCAGTAATCCCACGGTCGAATATTTTGAGATTAAGATGAGGATGCTGACAGGCGCCCGTCAGTCTTTGGCACTTTCGTCCGGAATGGCAGCTATCTCCAACGCCATTCTGGCGCTGTGCAAAGCGGGGGATAACATTATTTCAGGCCGGAATCTTTTTAGCCATACTTACTTCCTCTTTACGCAGAGTCTTTCGAACTATGGACTGGAAACCCGTTTTGCAGATACCCGGAAAGCGGAAGAGGTCGAAAAACTGATCGATAACAATACCCGTTTAATCTACCTTGAAACCGTAACAAACCCCCAACTGGAAATTTCAGACCTGGAGCAATTGGCCGCTATTGCCAACCGGCACAATCTTTTGCTGGTGACAGACAGTACCCTTACGCCTCCGGTGATTTTCAGATCAGCCGCGCATGGTGTCCATATCGACGTGATGTCGACCACGAAATTTATATCGGGAGGCGGGACTTCGTTTGGCGGCGTAATTTTGGATAACGGACTTTATGACTGGTCAAAGAATCCCAATCTTCGGGTTTTGTCGGATCAATACGGAAAAGATGCCTTTATTGCTGCGCTGCGCAAGAATTATTACCGTCATTTGGGTGCCCCGATGACTGCTCATACGGCCCATTATCAGATTATGGGACTCGATATCCTGGAACTCCGGTTGAACAGGTGCTACGAGAACTGTATGGCCCTGGGTGAATATTTAAGCAGCCATCCTGCGGTCAAAAAAGTTAGCTATCCGGGATTGAAAATATCGGAAGACTATGCCCTGGCGATGAAGCAATTTTCGGGAAAACCTGGTGCAATCATGTCGTTCGATCTGGAGTCGCAGCAGGCCTGTTTCCAATTTATGGATCGTTTACAGTTTATCCGCAGGGCAACTAATCTGAATGACAATAAATCGCTGATCATTCATCCGCATTCGACCATCTATGCTGATTTTTCAGAGGATGAACGGGCGGTCATGAATATCCGGAATACCATGATGCGGTTATCAGTCGGCATTGAATCTGCCGCTGACCTGATTGACGACATTGAACAGGCATTAAAAGCGATCTGACGATTAGTCTCGGTTTGTCAGCCTTCCTGCATCAGGTTTACCGTATGGCAAGCCACAATTGCAGCAGTTTCGGTTCGCAGACGGCTTTTGCCAAGCTCAACCGGAATAAAGTTATGCTGCAGGGCAAGTTCGATTTCATCTTCGGAGAAATCGCCTTCAGGTCCGATCAGGATCAGACTGGAGCGGCTTCCCGACAATTCATTTTTCAACTGTTTTCTCTGCTGATCGAAACAATGAGCAATGAATCTGTTCCCGTCAAACTGCTTTTTTACAACTTCGTTGAGCGGGCTAAGCGGATTGAGTTTCGGAAGGTAGGCTGTTAACGATTGTTTCATCGCCGAAATAAGCACTTTTTCAAGCCGCTCGTTTTTCAGTGTTCTTCGTTCGGAGTGCTCACAAAGAACAGGTGTAATTTCATCGACGCCGATTTCGGTGGCCTTTTCAAGGAACCATTCAAAGCGATCCGGATTTTTTGTGGGCGCAACTGCCATGTGCAGATAATAATCTCTTTTCCCGTATTCCGGAATTTTTTTAATTATCCCGACCTGACATTGCCTGGGGTTATCATCCAAAATCCTTGCTTCATAAAAGTTTCCTTTCCCATCGATCAGGCTGACCGGATCGCCTTTGACCAGCCGCAACACGCGTATAGCATGCCTCGATTCCGTTTCATCCAGTTCATAGGTCGTTCCCTGTATGCCGGGAGTGAAGAAAAGATGCATATTCGTTATTTGTAGAGTCTAGGCATTAATTGAAAAATCAACCTGCCTCCCCGTGCAGAAACTTCCTTCCAGCTATCTGCTTGAAATTCAATCCCGACAGTGGAGCATGTAGGCATGTCACTGTTAAATAACTTAACCAGATTACTGACCAGGTAGTAAACGGTGGGGTTATGTCCGAAAACAAAAACGGTTTGTACTTCTTCCGGGAGATTCTGTATCATTTCGATGAAATCCCGGGTTGTCAGACCTTCATATAATTCATCCTCCACCAGAATCCGGGAAACGGGATAATGCAAAGTCCCTGCAAAAATAGTGGCTGTTTTGTAAGCGCGCTTCGCCGGGCTTGAAATAATCAGATCAGGAATAACCCGGTCTTCTTTTAAGGCCATGCTAACTATTTTTGCATCTTCCTTGCCTTGCTGCCTCAGTTTTCGGTTAATGTCATCGTCATAGCCGTATGGCACTGCTTTGGCATGTCTTACTATCACTACACGCTTCATTTTTCAATTTTTTTTTGACGAACAGAACGTATCAAAGTTCTGTTCACCTTTTGTTTTATTCAGTACGAATTTAAACTATTTTTATCAAGCAAAAATACAAAAACCCCGATGATTAAAATAGGTCTGATTTCGGATACTCACGGGACCATGAGCCCCCGGGTATTAAAATTCCTTGAACCGGTTGATGAGCTATGGCATGCCGGTGATATCGGCACGGTTGAGCTGGCTGATGAATTGGCCATGTTCAAGCCGCTCCGGGCCGTGTTTGGAAATATTGATGATTACGTCATTCGCCGGATGTTTCCGGAAAATCTTCGGTTTGTGTGTGAAAAAACGGATATTTTCCTGACGCATATCGGTGGTTCTCCGGGGCATTATGCTCCGCAGATCCGGAAAGAAATTTATTCCAATCCCCCCCGTTTATTCATTTGCGGACACTCCCATATTTTAAAAGTAATGTACGACAAGAAAATCAACTGTTTGTATATGAATCCGGGAGCCGCCGGGAACAAGGGATTTCATCATGTTTGTACGGCTATGCGCTTTCGTATTGATCAGGAGAACATTACCGATCTGGAAGTATTGGAGTTTGAACGGAACCAATTTCAACAGATTACTTCATAAACACACAGGCCACCCACCTGTTTTTTTCCCTGAGCATGCCTTTCTGAAGAAATAATTCGGATGCTTTTCCAATGATCGCCTCCAGGTCGTCCTGATAGAACCCACTTGCAAGAATGATCCCTCCATCGTTCAATACGGAAGCATAAGCCTCCAGATCACTTAAAATCACATTTTTCTGAATGTTGGCCAGAATGATATCGAATTTTTGCTTTCCCGTCAGAAGACCTGCATCGCCGGTAAATGCCCTTAAATTTCCGATCCCGTTCATCTTTGCATTTTCAATGGTCCCTTCGAATGCCCATTGATCAATGTCGATGGCAGTCACTTCCTGACAGCCCCGCATGGATGCCAGTATCCCCAGGATACCGGTGCCGCAACCCATATCCAAAACCGTCTTGCCGGTCAGATCAAGCTCCAGCAGATGTTCGATCATTAAAGATGTCGTTTCATGATTGCCTGTTCCAAAAGCCATGTTCGGCTCAATGATGATCTCGTAACGCGCCCCGGGGAAATCTTTATGGAAAGGCGCCCGCACCAAACACTCATTCCGGATCAGCAAGGGCTGAAAATAATTTTTTTCCCATTCTTCATTCCAGTTAATGTCGGGCATTTCACTGACGGAGAAAGCAGCTTTAAACGGAAGCTCCCGGATCATTTGCTCAATCACCCTGAAATCGGCTTTGCCGGCGGGTAAAAACGCCTGAATTTCGGATGCTGCTTCGTCAAAAGCCTCGAATTCCAGTTGTGAAAGATAAGCAGTTAAGATCTCCCGGTTTGTCTGCGTGTCGGGACTCAAAATAAAGGTGACTTTTGTGTATTTCATTTTTTTAAACAAAATTTCGTTCCTTCCGGATGGTTTCGTATGCTTCATTCACTTTCTGGAATTTTTCCTTGGCGGCGTGCTGGAAATCTTCTCCCAGATAGCTGACTTTATCGGGATGATATTTCATGGCCATTGTCCTGTATGCTTTTTTAATTTCTTCAACTGTTGCTGTCGGCTCAACTTCAAGTATTTTATATGCGGCATCTCCGTTGCCGACAAACATCGATTTGATGGATTCAAAATCTTTCTCACCCATTCCCAGGTGTTGGGCCATATGTTTCAGTAATTCCTGCTCATTCGCACTCATCTGACCATCGGCTTGTGCGATCCCGAAAAGGAAATGCAGCAGCTGCAACCGGGAGGAATAATCCATATTCTTTTGGATCTGGCGGCAGACATCGGCGACAGGAATCGACTGCTTTAAGAGGTCCCGTAACATATTGATTGCGCTCCTTGCCGAATCTGCGCCGAAATTATGGACAAGAAACGCCTTTACGTAATCCAGTTCCGACTTCAGCACTTTTCCGTCGGCTTTCATGATCGCTGCGATCAGCACCAACAGGCTCATAACATATCCTCCGGTGGTCGTTCTTCTTGCCCCGGGGCCAGGCTCCGGGGTAAGCTCATTCTTTTCAAGCATTGAGCCTAAAACGAATCCCAATACGCCTCCCAGTGGGCCTATAAAGGCCCATCCCAATCCACCGGCAATCCATTTTGCAAACTTATCCATGTGTTCTAAATCTTTTATCCAGTTCAACAAGCTGAGGAATAATTAGTTCCTCGTTATTATTATTTAAAACAAGATCGGCCAGCTTTATTTTTTCTTCGTCCGGCCACTGTCTTGACATCCTGCTCCGGATATCTTCAACCGTTGAATTTTCACGGGAAGCCATTACCCTTTTTATCCGTTCTTCTTCCGGGGCAGTGATCAGTATATTAAAATCCATCAGGGTATAAAATCCCGTCTCGAACAGGATTGCTGCTTCATAAACGACATAGGCGGCGTTTTGTTTTTGAACCCAGTCAAGAAAGCTTTTTCTGACTTCCGGATGAACAATGGCGTTGACTTTTTCGAGCAGGCCGGGGGAATGAAAGATCAGTTGCGCCAGTTTATTTCGGTCAAGCGTATGGTTAGGCAGATAAATGTCCTTGCCGAAAACTGAAGAAAGCTGATTGCGGACGGCGGATGAATTGTCCATGATGGCTCTTGCCTCCAGATCCGCCGTAAAAACAGGTACCCCGATGATTTCAAAAAATTTGCAAATGGTCGATTTTCCGCTGCCGATTCCTCCGGTAATGCCAATTTTCAACATAGCTTATTTTTCAATCAAATATTCAATTTGTTCGGGTGAGACTGAAACGGAACGGACAAACGAAGGCTGGGCTTCTATACTCAGACGAAGCATATCCGCTTTATTCTTAATATCCTGAAAATTTACACTGACCCTGAAATCGCCGGGTTTTACTTCCTTAAAACGGCTGAGCGCAATCATAAAACTGACATTGACTTTGTCCGGGAAGAGGTTAATGTGAGTACTGTCAGGTAAGTCCACGATCGTCACCGGAATTAAAACCTGTTTCTCTGTAAATTCTTCCACAGGAATTTCTAAAAGGACCCGCGATGTGTTCATGACGATATTTTTGTATTCCTTTAACGGAATATTTTGCCGGATGGTATGATCCACATCCTTATAATGCTGATAGGATGTGCCGATAAAGCTTAATGTATCCATGATGGAACGCGGACCTGACACCAGGATCGAATCGGGAATGGTTCGGATCGCATCATTTAAAAAATGCTGTTGTTTTAATTCAAAGCTTACGTTTGGCCTTACTTTCACCTTTCGGGTGATTACCTTGTCAAAAAGAAAGATTAACGTATCAGGATGGATATCCGTAATATTTAATTCATTGCTGACCTGTTCCGACAGCATGCTGATAAACTGTGCTGTTGGCAAGGCATACTCTGATTTTAAAGACGATTCCAGCTTCTTGTTGGTAAACTCGTTGACATTGAAAATCAAAGGCGAAAAAGCAAGACTCAATTTATAGCGCAGAATTGTAAAACCGAATGAATTTGCCCGTAATATAAAATGATCAGGTGGATTGTTGACCAGAATTTTATTTGCAGGCCAGTTGGTGTATTTGACGGGGAAGGTAAGATTGACAGAATACTGCTTGTTCAGTGCATTTAGAAACCAAAATATGGTGGCGATGCAAACACATACCAAATAAATGGCCAGCTTTCCGTTGTTTTTCATCCTTAGGATACTGAATACATTCCAGGCTCTGTGATATGGTTGGGTATTTTTCACACGTCCAAAGATAAAAAAAGGGCTGATTAAATGTCAGCCCTGAATGTGAAAGTTTTATTCCTTTTATTTTTGAGGCGCGACATCCGTCATATCTTTTACGACCGCATTTTTATCAACGCGGATCTTTACGTTGTCATCAACCTGTAACAAAATATAAGCATCCTTTAGTTCCACTACTTTCCCATAAATGCCGCCGGTGGTAACCACTTTATCTCCTTTGGCCAGGCTTTCACGAAACTTCTTCAGTTCTTTCTGTTTTTTTACCTGTGGCCGGATCATGAAGAAATAAAAAATGACCATGATCAGGATTAAAGGTAAAAAAGCGGTAAATGGATTGGCATCAGTTCCTTGTGGCTGAGCCATTAAAAAGTAATTCATCGTTTATGGATTTAATTTGTACTATAAATATTTATCAATTCATTTTTAACCAAAGCTGCTATCGACAGTTTCACCTGCTGTTTATGAACGGCGTTTATTGTGACCGCGATCTCTTTGTATACTTTGCCCGTTTCTCCGGATGAGTTGAACAGGACATCCACGAAAGCTGAATCACCCGGCAAAATCTCCTCTTCCGGATATTCTGCCGTTAAACACCCGCAGTCGGTCTCTGCATTTTCAACTTTTATCTTGTTTGTTCCGGTATTTTTTAAACAAAAACTGTATGAAACCAGCTCTCCTGCCTGCAATGAACCAAAATTATGGAATTCTTCCTGAAACACAAACTCCGGAGCGTCGGTATTTTCATTGGTCTGTTCTCCCGATTGCCTGGTTTTGTTGGAACACCCGGTAAAAGAAGCTATAATCAATATGAAAATTAAAATTTTGATACGTTTCATTTAAGGTCATGTTTTACATATGCCGAACCGATACGCTTCAATTTTCCTGACTTTCCTCCCCAATGAGACCGCGGCCAATTTTGACCACTTTATCTTCTTTTTTTAGTGCCTTCAATGATTTATCAAGTATTCCGTTGATAAAGTTCCTGCTTTTTTGTGTGCTGTAATATTTCGAAAGTTCAATGTACTCATTCAACGTGACCTTGGTCGGGATTGAAGGGAAATAAAGAAATTCAACAATTGCCAGTTCCAGGATCATGTTGTCGATAAAGGCAATCCGTTCAACATCCCAGTTCACGGTATGTTGCTCAACAATCTTTTTTAGATCCTGGTGATTTAAAACACATTTCCGGAAAAGATTTTTTGCAAACTCCCGGTCTTCCTCATCCTTGAAAAAAGGAAGCAAAGACTGGTCATCTCCGGAAATTTCTTTAAATTTCTTGATGGTTTTGATGATCATACTGATGACAAAATCAAGGTCATCATTCCAGTAGATACTTTTTTCCTCCAGCAATAGATTCAGGTCATCCGATTGCAAAATGACTTCGGCAAAGAGAAGTTCAATCAATTTACGGTCGTCAGCATAATTATGCTCGCCTGCAGCCATGTACTCGATGTAAAAATCAGTCTCCGCGAGGGAATTATAAAGCTTTTTGACCAGCTCCGGTTCGTTGTGCCATCCCATTTTGGATTGTTGCAGGTATTTATCCAGTGCCTTGTTCGACCTTAACTGATGGATGACCTGATTATTAACAAAGCGATGGTTGGGATTTAAGTCTTCTTCCGTTGGGAAATGCTTTTTTTTGCGCAGTTCAATCAGTGATTTGGCATAATTGGCAATTTCGACAGGAAGCTGGAGTATGAAGTGATAAAGATCGTAAGTCTTTTGAATACTGAAAAAAAGTTCTTTTTCAGTATTGTTAATTGATTTGTCCGGTGATGTGTAATAGGCATATAATACCTGTAATACCTTAATTCGGATTATTCTTCTGCTAATCATTATTATAGAACCCGTTACTTTTAGAAGGTGGCAAAGTTAGAAATTTTATTCTTGTCTTTTCACAACATCATTTAAGTTTTTTTCAAAAAGGAGATCCGGAGATTCTTTCTCCTGTGTTTCTTCGTTGATACCGGACGGATCCGTGTCATCGTCAGGTTCATCTTCCCATTCATAGTGTGTGCGCTGCGGCCCCTGACCCTTGTAAAAGAGACTCAAAATGAACCCGCTCGCGGCTCCCCAGAGATGGCTTTCCCATGAGATAGCCGCTTCAATCGGGAAAATGCCCCAGAACATTCCTCCGTACAGAAAAACCACGATGATCGCAATTGTTAAGAGTTTGACATCATTTCTGAAGATGCCGCTAAAAAAAAGAAAAGCTCCCAACCCGTAGACAATCCCGCTTGCCCCGATGTGCCAGGCCTCCCTGCCTCCGAGCCAGACGCATAAACCGGAAAGAAAATACAGCAGGAAAAAAATCGGATAGGCCAGTCTCCGGTAAAAATAAAACAGGGAGAAGGATAGAACCAGGAAAGGAACAGAGTTTCCCGTTAAGTGCTTCAGGTTAGCATGGATAAATGGAGAGAACAGAATGCCTTTTAGCCCTTTTCCTTCCAGTGGATAGATTCCAAACGCTGTAAAATCTTTATGAAACAGGACTTCCACCGAGAAGGACAACCAAAACCCAAACAGGAACAAACATGGGATGATCAGGCTGTACCTGAATATTTTCTTTTCAAGTTCAGCGTCTGTTTCATTTCTGTTTGGATAATAGTTGAAAATTCGCATACGCTTAGCTGTTCGTCAGCAATTGACTGTAATCCTTCATCTGTTTTTTCAGCGCATTTGCGAAGCTGTATACATCTTCCCTGGTTGTATCAAAGGAAGTTACAAATCGCGCTTCAGCGATCGGTTCATCCCACATGTAAAAGAAATATTCTTCCTGCAGCTTCCGGATGACCTTAGCCGGCATGATCACAAAAACACCATTCGCTTCCGTTTTCTTTGAGATCGTTACACCCTCAATCCTGGCGATTTCTTCTGCAAGCAGTGCTGCCATTTTATTGGCGTGGGCGGCATTATGCTTCCAAAGGTCATTTTCAAAATAAGCCAGGAACTGAGCACTGACAAATCGCATTTTGGAATAGAGCTGCATGGCCTGTTTCCGGATATAGGGCATGGTTGCTGCGTGTTCCTGATGAAAGAAGATCACCGCTTCACCGATCATCATCCCGTTTTTTGTGCCTCCAAACGAAAGCACATCAATCCCGGCGTCGCAGGTAAATGCCCTGAAAGGCAGGTTTAATGCAACCGCTGCATTGGCCAGCCGGGCCCCGTCCATATGCACCAGCAAACCATATTCATGAGCCAGAGCCGTGATCGCTTTGATTTCATCGACCGTGTACACAGTTCCCAGTTCAGTAACCTGCGAAATGGAAATGGCTGCAGGCTGTGAGTGATGGGGAAAACCAAAGCCATGCAATTGTGTCCGGATAACCTCCGGATTGATTTTACCGTCGGTCGATTTTACCGGAAACAATTTGAAGCCGTTAAATTTTTCGGGCGCTCCGCATTCATCCACATTGATATGGGCGGCGTCTGAACAAATCACAGCATGAAAACTTCTGCTTATGCCGGCCAAAGAGAGAACATTTGCCCCGGTTCCGTTAAAAACAAAAAACACCTGAATGCTTTCACCAAACTCCTGTTTAAAGCGGGCGACAGCCTGTAATGTAACCGGGTCATCTCCATATCCCGGCATATGACCCTCATTCACTGTCGCGATGGCCTTTAATATTTCCGGATGAATACCCGAATTATTGTCGCTTGCAAAACCTCGTTTCATATACGTTTATATTTTCAAATTAACCAATTACAACTTGCGTACCCAATGTCATTGCTTCGAGACGCATAACCAACGGTATGGAATTCACTTCGTGGATCTCGCAGGCTCGATTCCCTGCGGGGATTTCGTTTCATTGATTTCGCAAGCTCAATTCCGCTTCGCTCCAATTCGCCAATAAACATTGCCTTGGGCGTAAACCGTGGTGTATATGGCTCGTTTCATAGAATTTAAATTAAAGGAGATCAAAAATAACGAATTTGATCATTAAGCCATCATACTTGTAACATTGAATGAAATAACTTTCGTAATAACTTTTTACCTTGTGGTGTGTTTTAATAGGACCTTAAAAGTTTAAATGGAAGAAAAGTCAGTGAATATCTTTTGGTTCCGGCGTGATTTAAGAATAGAAGACAATCACGGTTTCTACGAAGCCCTGATCGCCGGTAAACCTGTTCTGCCGGTATTTGTTTTTGATACAGCTATTCTGAATGATCTGGATGACAATGATTCCAGACTTACTTTCATTTTAAGGGAAGTTCAGAAGCTGCATGATCTTTTTGAACAAAAAGGGAGTTCTTTCTGGATCTTTCACGGGACAGCACCGGATGCATTTAAAATGCTTCATGCAGAATATGCGCCTGACACCGTCTTCTTTAATCAGGACGATGAGCCATATGCCCTTTCGAGAGACAGGCAGATCATGGACTATCTGGGTTCTGTGGGAATTAAATACCGCTCATATAAAGATCATGTCGTTTTTCACCGGAATGATATCCTGAATGAGGAAGGGAAACCATATACCGTATTCACGCCTTACAGTAGAAAATGGAAGGCTCTCCTTTCTGATCAGGTTATCCGCAATTACCCGTCGGAAAATCATCTGGATCAATTGCTCCGGATGAGCCCGCTTCGGAAGTATCATCATGGTGAGTTAGGTTTCCGCCCGGGAAGTTTTCCTGCTCCTGCGTTAAAGATTGATATTGATATCCTGAAAAATTACCAGGAAAAGCGTGACTTTCCTGCAGCAGAGGGAACGACCAGGCTGGGAATTCATTTGCGTTTTGGCACGGTAAGTATCCGGAAAGTTACAGAAGAAGCACTGGCGCATTCCGAATCTTTTTTGAATGAGCTCATCTGGAGAAACTTCTATATTGATATCCTCTGGCACTTTCCGCATGTTCAAAAAAGCGCCTTCAATCATGCATATGACCATATTCAATGGCTGAATTCCGAAAAGGATTTTGCCAGATGGTGCGAAGGCACAACCGGGTATCCCATGGTGGATGCGGGCATGAGGCAATTAAATGAAACGGGTTATATGCATAACCGGGTGCGAATGATCGTGGCCAGTTTCCTTTGCAAACACCTGTTGATCGACTGGAGGTGGGGAGAAGCTTATTTTGCAGATAAATTACTGGATTTTGAACTGGCATCAAATAACGGAGGATGGCAGTGGGCTGCCGGTTCCGGATGCGATGCCGTACCTTATTTCCGGATCTTTAATCCTGTTTTGCAGCAAAAGAAATTTGACCCGCAACAGGCTTATATCCGCAAATGGATCAGGGAGTACGGATCGGAGGAGTACCCCAAACCAATTGTCGATCACGCATGGGCGCGCGAAAGGGCTCTCCGTGTCTACCGGGAATCCCTGAGAAAAGAATAATCTTGATTATTGCTGTATCCAACTGACAATTTTAGGATCGTCCGGTTTTGTTTTCGGACTGACATAATCGACCAGGTGGCCGTTTTCATCAATCATGTATTTCTGAAAATTCCAGCTTACTTCTGAATCCTTGACCCCATTTTTTGCCTTTTTAGTCAGCCATTGGTACAGGGGAGCCATATCTTCTCCTTTTACCGATATTTTTGACATCATCGGAAAGGTCACACCATAATTCTTTTGACAAAACTCCTGGATTTCTTCATTTGAACCGGGTTCCTGACCGAGAAAATTATTGGCAGGAAAACCAATGATTGTAAACTTATCACCCCCATATTTTTCATATAAAGCCTGGAGTGCTTCATACTGCGGTGTCAATCCGCACTTGGACGCCGTGTTGACAATCAGCACTTTTTTCCCTTTTAAGCCGGACATGTCGAATTGATTTCCGTCAATATCTTCAACTTTAAAGTTATAAATTGAGCTTTGACCAAAAGTTATCGCGGCAACTAAAGCAAAAACGATCGTGAAACCAAGCTTCTTCATATTCTTTTTTTTTTAATTTAACTGACATTTCCCCGAGGCGTTGCGAAGCAACATGTTCGCTTCATCAATTAGTACTTTGCAATTTGCCAAGCAAAGTTAAAACAATCTTCCCGGAGAAAAAGTTTAATTCCGGATTTTAGGGTTTAAAGTCTTTGTTGTTGATAAATTAATCCTGACCCAAAAGTTAAAATGACTATCTTTGGTCGTCATTTATTTCGCACGAATTATTTATGGAGAATTTTATTGTTTCTGCAAGAAAATACCGGCCGGATATCTTTCAGACGGTTGTCGGACAGGCTTCTATCACATCTACCTTGAAGAATGCCATCAGGAACGGGCAGTTGGCTCATGCTTATTTGTTTTGCGGCCCAAGAGGGGTGGGAAAGACGACATGCGCCAGGATCTTTGCAAAAACAATCAACTGCCGGAATCTGACGGACGAAGTGGAGCCTTGCAACAGGTGTGAATCATGCGAAGCGTTCAACGGAAACCGGTCCTATAATATTCATGAACTGGATGCGGCATCAAACAATTCGGTTGATGATATCCGCAACCTGACGGACCAGGTCCGTATTCCGCCGCAAATAGGGAAATACAGCATCTATATTATTGATGAGGTTCACATGCTTTCCCAGGCTGCCTTCAACGCCTTTTTAAAGACTTTGGAGGAACCGCCCCGCCATGCTATTTTTATTCTGGCGACCACCGAAAAGCATAAAATCATCCCAACGATCCTGTCCCGCTGCCAGATTTTTGATTTCAACCGGATCCGGATATCGGATATTTCGGGCCACCTTGCCTTTGTGGCGAAGAAAGAGGGCGTTGATATTGAGCAGGAGGCGCTGAATGTAATCGCTCATAAAGCGGATGGGGCGATGCGTGACGCGCTGTCGATATTTGACCAGATTGTCAGCTTTTCAGGCAGGCAAATTACCTATAAGGATGTCATTGCTAACCTGAATGTCCTGGATTACGATTATTATTTTCGTCTGATCGATTTGTTTTTGAGAAATAATGTCGCCGGCGCGTTAATGCTTTTTAGTGAGGTGTTGGATCATGGTTTTGAGGGGCATCATTTTATCTCAGGACTGAGCAGTCACCTTCGTGACCTGCTGGTATGCCGTGATCCCATTACGATTCAATTGCTTGAGGTCGGGGGAGAGATCAGGGAGAAATATAAATCGCAGGCTGTCGCCTGCGCCCAGGACTTTCTTTTTGACGCCCTTGCAGTCAGTAATGATTGTGATCTTCAATATAAAACAAGCCAGAATAAACGGTTACTTGTCGAGCTTGCTTTGATCCGGATGAGCCAGCTTACCTTAAAAAAAAAATAACTGAAGGAACCGGTACTGAAGAACTGGATCCTATTTTTAATTTCTCAGGAGACGACCAAAAAGACAGGCCCCACGATCCGCCTCCTGCGCCCGGGGCGACCGAACAGGCTCCGCCTGATCCTGAAAGACTGGTCGCAAAAAGACTGATACGGAAACAAGGCAGTGGTTATACTCCTTCCATTAAAGATGCCATTTCAGGTAAGTTTTCATCAGAGAGTCATACTGGCGGCGATGCTAAGGAAAAGCTCAAATTCTATACAGGTGAAGAAATGCATCATCCTTTTACCAAGGAGGAATTTGAAATGAAATGGCTGGAATATCTTGATCATTTACAGGATCGCCCAAACCTGAAGGCGACACTTTCACGGATACCGGAAATCACGGATGGCTTTAAATTAAAACTAAGGATCGAGAATTCGGTTCAGAATGAAGAGATCGGAAAAATTAAGCCGGATCTGGTTTCCTGGCTAAGAAGAGAACTTAAAAATACGAACGTCGAACTGGTCACTGAAATGGTGATTCAGGAAATTGAGGCCAAACCTTATTCAGAATCCGAAAAACTGGCGGAGATGATGAAGAAAAATCCGAACATCAGCTTGTTGCGGCAGAAATTCAATCTCGACTTCGGGGAAATGTAACTTATTCAACGGAATGAATGTCTGGTTTAATCGATTGAATTTAAACAGGATAAGATTTTTAAGAATTATTTTGTGACCTTTTGTTTAAATCTTTTAAGAATGTTCCCTGTGCAGCTGGATATTTGTTGCTTTTTGAGTACATTTGGTAATAATCGAAAAAAATATTGCTATGTTAAAAGACACTGTTTTAAAAGCTTTCAATGAGCAAATTAATGCAGAGATACACTCCGCTTATTTGTACCTGTCGATGTCAGCCTGGTTTCAAAGTAAAGGATTGGCAGGATTCGCCAATTGGATGAAAGTTCAGTACCAGGAGGAATTGACCCATGCCATGAAGTTCTTTGATTATATTCATGAAAGGAATGGCCGTGTTATCCTTCAGCCTATCGCCGGGGTTCCTGCAGATTTTGAAGGCATTATCGATGCTTTTGAAAAGGCGCTTGCCCATGAACAAAAGGTAACCGCGCTGATTAACAACCTGGTTGATGTGTCTATAGCTGCCGGTGATCACGCTTCTCAAAGTTTTCTGAACTGGTTTGTTGACGAGCAGGTTGAGGAAGAAGCGAATGTGATTGCCATCCTGGACAACCTGCGGCTGATCAATGGCCAGGGAAACGGTATTTTTATGATGAATCGTGAACTGGCAGGCAGAAGTGCCGATATGACGGCCGGGGCAGAATAAATGAGCAGATAAAGAGATTTGAAAGGCTGCCTGTTTTGGTGGCCTTTTTCGTTATTTTTACCGGGAACTTTGAAAGTTGACTGAGATGGATAAAAGAATTGAGAATGCATGGGCAAGTCTGCTGGAGTCTTGCCATTACAGTCTGAGTGAGAATGATCTCAAGGAAGTTCAGCGGGCGTTTGAATACGCCTGTCAGATTTTGGATGAAACAATGCTTCCCAATGGTGAAATGGTGCTGCTTCATTCGCTCGAAGTGGCGCAGGTTGTCATGAACGAGATCAGTCTGGGAACTGATTCCATCGTTTCGTGCCTTCTCCATCACGTTTCTCAGGATTTTGTGTCTCAACCACCGACGCTCAAAAATATCGAAACCGGTTTTGGGAATCCAGTTGCCCGGATTCTGGAGGGAATGGCAAAAATTAATGCGCTCGATACGGAAACAGTGGGCGTGCATTCAGAAAACTTCCGCAAACTGATGCTCGCTCTTGCCGGTGATGTGAGGGTCATTCTTGTAAAAATTGCGGAGCAGCTTCATTTGATGAGAGGACTGGAAAAAAGAGATCCTGAAACCCGGACAAAGATTGCTGTAGAAACATCTTACTTGTATGCTCCCCTGGCACACAGGCTGGGGCTGTATAATGTCAATTCTGAGTTGCTCGATTTGTGCCTGCAACATTTGAACCCTGAAGCCTTTCAGCATGTCAGCGAACGGGTTAAGGAATCGGAGAAAGAAAGGAAAAATTTTGTTGCGGAGTTTGTGAAGCCCATCGAGGAAAAGTTGCATCTGAGGGGCTTTCAATTTGAAATGAAAGCCCGGACCAAGTCCATCAATTCCATTTGGAACAAAATGAAAAAACAGGGAGTCAGCTTTGATGAAGTGTATGACCTGTTTGCGATTCGGATTATCCTGGATTCAAAACCGGAGATGGAGAAGTCTGACTGCTGGCAGGTTTATTCGATCGTGACCGAAGAATATCAGGCTAATCCGGAACGGATGCGGGACTGGATCACGGTACCCAAGTCGAATGGTTACGAAAGTTTGCATGCCACCGTACTTGGACCTCACAAGAAATGGGTGGAAATCCAGATCAGGACAAAACGGATGAACGAAATTGCAGAGAAAGGGCTCGCCGCACACTGGAAATACAAAGGAGGTCAGGCTTCTGCCGAAATGGAGCAATGGCTGGCCAATGTGAGGGAAATCCTCGAGAATCCGGAATCGAACGTCGTGGATTTCATCGAAGATTTCCGGACAAATATATACCAGGATGAAATCTTTGTTTTTACCCCGAAAGGTGATCTGAAGCGGTTGCCGGCAGGATCTACTTTGCTTGACTTTGCTTATGAAATTCATTCACAGGTTGGAGATCACTGCACAGGGGGTATGGTGGACCGAAAGAAAGTGACTCTCCGGTATCAGCTTAAAAATGGTGAGCAGATCACGGTTTCGACTTCAAATAATCAAAAACCAAAGCTGGATTGGCTCGATTTTGTGCGGACAACAAAAGCGAAAATCCGGGTCAAGGCCAGCCTGAATGAGGAACGCAAGCGGGAAGCGGAACAGGGAAAGGAAATTCTTCTCCGGAAACTGAAGAATTGGAAAATCGAGTACAACGATGAGGTGATCCGGAAGCTGCTGAAACATTATCAGTTTAAGCTTGCTCAGGATCTCTATTACAATATTTCAACAGAGAAGATCGATACCCTTGATGTGAAGGAAGTACTGGTCGGACAGGATGAAGAACAAACCGTCCGTCAAAAACTGGAAGAGTTGGTTCCCCAGGAACAACTGAAAGAGTTTGACTTTGGCGGAGATGATTATCTGATCATCGATAACAACATTAAAAATGTGAACCATAAGCTGGCTCCATGTTGTAATCCGATTTTCGGGGATGATATCTTTGGTTTTGTAACGATCAGGGAAGGGATCAAAATTCACCGGCGAACCTGTCCAAATGCGAAACAGATGATGGAACGGTATCCCTACCGGATCATCCCTGCGAAATGGCGCGAATCGAACAAGCGCGCGTCCTTCCAGGCGACAATTAAGCTGGCCGGGACTGATGAGGTCGGAATCGTCGGGCAGATTTCGCATGTGATTGCAAAAGACATCGGTGTTCAGATGCGTTCGATCAATATCGACTCGGCGAACGGCGAATTTGAGGGGACACTGCGCGTGTTCGTGAATAACCTGGAACATCTGGATTTTCTGATGCGAAAGTTACAACATATAAAAGGTGTGATCCATGTATCAAGGGCAGACCAGTAAATACCGCGTTGTTGCAGCACCCAACAGCATGAAGGGCAGCGTGGATGCTTTCCGTTTTGCATCAATTATCAAAGAAGCTTTCCATGCCGTTTCAGACCGGTTTGAAGTGATTCAAATGCCTGTTGCTGATGGTGGTGATCTCACCGGAGAAGTACTTGGAAGAGCCATGGGACTGGAAAAACAAACAACAGAAGTTCATGATCCCCTGGAGAGGAAAATCATGACTGCCTATTATTTTGGAAAGGGAACTGCGGTACTGGAAATGGCTGATGCCTCGGGAATGAAATTGTTAAAAGCAAAAGATCTGAATCCTTTGCTGACTTCCAGCGCGGGAACAGGTGAAATGATGCGTGATGCCTTCTATCGGGGAGCTGATAAGCTCATCCTTGGAGTTGGAGGCAGTGCGACAATTGATGGAGGGATGGGTTTACTGATGGGATTGGGCGTTGTTTTTTATGACAGTGAAAGAAAACGTTTGTCTGCTTCAGGCGAATCAGCCGGACGCATTGCCGACTGGGATGATTCGGCGCTTGCTGAATGGAAAGGTTTGGAGATCAAGGTGGTTTGTGACGTAACGAATCCTTTGTTGGGTAGCAACGGTGCCGTGCAGGTCTTTGGGCGGCAAAAAGGCGCAACGGATGCGATGATGACCGTTCTGGAGCAAAATCTGACACATTTTTCACAACTCATCTTCAAAAAAAAGGGAAAGGATTTGTCAAATCGAATGGGCATGGGGGCTGCAGGAGGTATCAATTTGGCTTTGACCGGTTTTCTGAACGCGGAAATTGTTCCCGGAGCCGATTTTGTGCTGGACGCCATTGGCTTTGATCAGGCTCTCGAAAAGGCCGGTCTTGTGGTCACAGGAGAGGGTAAAATCGATCATCAGACATTGGCCAGCAAGGCTCCCTACGCGGTAATCAGACGCAGTAAACAGAAAGGCATACCGGTATATGCTATTGGTGGCAGTGTCGCTTCCGGTGCTGACCTGATCTTCGACAAAACTTACTCGCTGATGAATGGAGGAGTAGATCTGGACACGGCCCTGTGCCAGGCAGAGGAACTGATTTTTCTGCGGGCAAAGCAAGCTGCAACAGACTTCCTTGCGGAAGTCAGTGGTTAGCTCTTCGTCTGTGATCCTAACTTTTTTTCCTCATAGCGAAGAGCTCATAGGTTCCTGGCTTATTTATTTTGTTTCTACAGCATAGACTGTTAATTTTGAGCATCGAAAAAAACAAAAGATCAACCAGTCTATGCAAAAGTATTTATTATTGGGAGCAGAAGCGATCGGCCAGGGCGCTATTGATGGCGGTTTGTCGGCTGTATACGCTTATCCCGGAACGCCTTCCACCGAAATCACAGAATATATCCAGGGGAGCCCGATAGCCGCTGAGCGCCACATTCACAGTAAATGGTCGGCCAATGAAAAAACGGCTTATGAAGCTGCTCTGGGAATGAGCTATACGGGCAAACGTTCATTGGTTTGCATGAAACACGTCGGGCTGAATGTGGCAGCAGATGCGTTTATGAATTCGGCTGTTACTGGAATTCATGGCGGCCTTATCCTGGCTGTTGCCGACGATCCGTCTATGCATTCTTCGCAGAATGAACAGGATTCCCGTTATTATGCGGGTTTTGCCATGGTTCCTGTTCTCGAACCTTCAAATCAGCAAGAAGCTTATGATATGGCTTATGAAGGCTTTGAATTGTCGGAACGCACCGGACTGCCCGTGATGTTGCGGATCACTACCCGGCTTGCTCACTCCAGATCCGGTATTGTTCGCAGAGAGCTGAATGCACAACGGGAATTGAAGCTGCCAAATGATCTGCGGCAGTTTATCCTGCTTCCCGCCATTGCCCGCCGGCGCTATAATGAACTCCTTGATAAGCAGCCTGAACTGAAAGAACTTGCGAACCAATCGATTTATAATCAGTATGTTGAAGGAAAGGATAGAAGCCTGGGAATTATCTGTTGCGGCATTGCCATTAATTATTTGAATGAATGTTATGCCGAATCCGTTTGTCCTTATCCGCTCGTTAAACTATCCCAATATCCGTTGCCGGAAAAAATGCTGAACCGGCTGAATGAGGAGAGCGACGAAATTCTGGTTATTGAAGAAGGATTTCCTTTGGTCGAGGAACTACTAAGAGGATTTTTTGATAACGGGGCTCGTATCCATGGCCGCCTCGATGGCCGTCTTCCCCGTGCCGGGGAACTGAATACGGATCATGTCGGAAAGGCGCTCGGACTCGAACCCAGGCAGGGGATGACCGTCCCTGGGATTATCGCCAACCGTCCTCCCGCCATGTGTCAGGGATGCGGGCATATTGATGCTTATGAAGCGATGAATGAAGCGATGGCGAAGTATGGGAAAGGACATGTTTTTTCGGACATTGGCTGTTACACCCTTGGAGCGCTGCCTCCTTATGAAGCGATTAACTCCTGTGTCGACATGGGAGCTTCCATCACGATGGCAAAGGGCGCTTCCGACGGAGGCCTTTTCCCTTCTGTGGCGATGATTGGCGATTCAACTTTTGCGCATTCGGGTATGACTGCCTTGCTTGATGCCGTCAATGAACATGCGCCCATCACAGTTGTCATTTCCGATAATGAATCGGTGTCCATGACCGGCGGACAGGATTCTTCGGCCGAAGGAAAGATCGAAGATATTTGCAAAGGATTGGGTGTTGACCAGAATCATATCCGGGTAATTGTTCCCTTAAAGAAGAATCATGCCGAAATGGTTCAGATTTTTAAGGAAGAGTTGGAATATCCCGGTGTTTCGGTGATCATTCCCCGCCGGGAATGCCTGCAGCGCGCAACACGCCGGAAAAGAAATCTGAGTCGGGAGTAACGAGTAGCGAGCCGTTTATAGAAAAGATCACGGTTAAATTGTCAACTTGTCAAATTTTCAAATTGTTAAATTACTACTGGCTCAGTGCCAATAGCTAACAGTAAAGATATGAAAACAGATATTATACTGGCAGGAGTGGGAGGCCAGGGGATTTTGTCCATCGCCACGGCATTGGGAGCAGCAGTTCTCCTGGAAAACCTGTATCTCAAACAGGCTGAAACGCACGGCATGAGTCAGCGGGGCGGGGCTGTCGTGAGTCATTTGCGCATTTCCGAAAAGCCGATTGCTTCTGACCTGATCCCGCATGGAGGAGCCGATCTGATCCTGTCGGTAGAACCGATGGAAGCCCTTCGTTATCTGCCATTTCTGAAGGAGAATGGTTATCTGGTTACCAACACCAATCCATTCGTGAATATTCCGGATTATCCCGGGATCGACGCCGTCATGAGTGAAATCAGAAATCTTCCTCATTTCGTGGCGATCGATGCCGATCAGATAGCCAGGGAAGTTGGAAACGCCCGTACTTCGAACATGGTGATGCTTGGAGCAGCATCTCCGTTTATTCATATTGAATTTTCGAAAATTGAAGCGGGTATCCGTTCAACTTTTGAACGCAAAGGGGAAGCAATCGTATCCATGAACCTGCAGGCTCTGCATGCCGGAAGGCAATTTGCCGAAGCAAACAAATGAGAATGAAAAATCCGGCTCTTGCGGGCCGGATCGTTTATTTTTAATCATATTGATGATCAATTTCGGCCGGACCGCAGTCGCAGTCACAATCCAATCCTTTTTCATATTGTTGCAATGCTCTCAGACTCATTCCCATAGATGAGAAACCACCGTCATGATACAGATTCTGCATGGTTACTTTTTTGGTCAGGTCGGAGAAAAGCGTAATGCAGTAATTGGCGCACTCATCAGCTGTAGCGTTTCCCAGGGGTGACATGCGTTCGGCAAAGTCGAGCAGGCGACCCATTCCTTTAACGCCGCTGCCTGCTGTGGTCATGGTCGGTGATTGCGAAATGGTGTTGACCCTGACATTGCGTTCCCTTCCGTATATATAACCGAAACTGCGGGCAATGGATTCCAGCAGCGCTTTGGCGTCAGCCATGTCATTATACCCGTAAAAAGTACGTTGGGCGGCAACGTAACTCAGGGCAACTACCGATCCCCATTCATTGATGGCATCCAGCTTTCGGGCTGACTGTAATACCTTATGGAATGAAACTGCTGAAATATCGAGAGTCTTTTCGAGGTAATTATAGTCCAGATCACTGTAATGACGATCTTTTCGGACATTGGGCGACATCCCGATAGAATGAAGAATGAAATCGACTTTTCCACCCAAAACCTCCATGGATTTTTTGATCAGGTTTTCGAGATCATCCACATTTGTTGCATCCGCTTCGATTAAGGTGGTATTGCATTTTTCAGCCAGTTTGGCGGTATCGCCCATACGCAGGGCTACGGAAGTATTTGTTAATGTAAAGATGGCACCTTCCTCGTAAGCACGTTCAGCAACTTTCCATGCGATTGAATCCGCATTCAGAGCACCGAAAATAATTCCCTTTTTCCCTTTTAGTAAGTTATAAGCCATGATTTTAAATTTATGAGTTAATAAACAACTCGGGTGTAAAATGGTTTTAAAAATATTTAAAGCAAAAATGCCGGCTGATGCCGGCATTTTCAAATCTTTTCCATGCTGCTGTCGGGTAACCATCCCTGGTTGCCGTCAGCCAGACGGATATTATTCCATGTGCCAAGGTTTTCCAAAATTTCTACCTTGAGCCCTTCATGGATCAGGAACAAGTTGGTTCCTCCCTCTGAAGGAGAACTTTTTACGGTCACACTCGGCTGGGTGATGATGGCGAACCTGTGTTCTGTCATCCGCTTTTCCTGACGGGCGGCAAAGTTGTAGCTAAAGACAGCCACAGACAGTATCAGTATTCCGGCCCAAAAGGATGTTCTCTTCAGTCCTGATGAAGCACTGAAAAAGAAGAAGCCTGCAAGAATCAGCGCAAGAATAAAGGAGACCACGCTGATTTTAGCCCATCCGTCTGCCGGGAATTTATTGGTGAGACTTTGCCACCAGCGAATGAAGAAAAGTTTGGGAAGCGGTTTTATTGCATCAACGACATGCTGATTCGCAATTTCCAGATTAAACTGAATATCGTCGTCGTTTGGGGCGAGTAACCTGGCTCGCTCATAGCTGATGATGGCGCTTGTAAATTTTCCGGTCTTGTAAAAGGCATTTCCCAGGTTATAGTATACCTCCGCTGATTCCATATTGCCCTTCAGTATTCGTTGGTACAGGTCAATGGCTTGTTCATATTTTCCGTCGGTATATTGCTGATTGGCTTCCGTCAGCAACGAGTCCTGCGGATAAACGGAAACCGCAGTCAGCAGAAAAAATATAATTGGGATCAATGTTTTCATATATATATGATATTTATTTAATTAGTCTCACCGTTTATGAATAAACCGGAAACAGAGACTGCTCACTTTTTATTACCTGATCTGTTTTTCCAGTTTCCCCATTAATGCAACAGCTTTGCCATATAATTCGACGGGTGTCCCGCCGGCTGCACTGGGTGCATACCGGGCAAATTCACAGGTATCAAGAAGACTGACAAAATCCGCAATAACGTCCTGTTCAACACCTCGTTTTATAAGGGTATCCGATGCTTTTTCCCTGTTCAGATCAGCAACGGGAATATTCAGTTTGTCACTTAGGTAGCCCCAGTATGCCCGGAGTACAGATTCATAGAATTCTTCTGCTTTATTTTGCTTCATAAAATGGCTTGCCTCCCGTAACCGTTTTCGGGCGACTTTATTGGCCTTTTTTGTCCTGACAAGCTGGAGATTGGCATTTTCACGCAGTTTTTTACGGTAAATAACAGCAACAAGGAGGAAAATGAATAAAGAGCCCAGATTGATCATCCAGTAGAATGAGCTTCCAAAGAACAACGCAGCCTTGTTTCTTAATTTATATTCGTTTTGTTTGATGTACCGGATATCTTTCCCGATGTATTTTACATCTTCTTTTGAATAGGCGCTTGTTACCGTTGTATTCTGACTGTCGTCTCCTTTTTCCACATGGATCTTATATTCCGGCGAGCTTTGAACAGCATATTGTCCGGTTGAAGGATTAAAGGAGGCAAAAGTAACCGGCGGTATGCTGAAATCTCCGGCATACCTGGGAATAAAGAGATATTCAAAAGTCTTTGTCCCTGACATGCCACTGGCTGTGACGTTGAAATTATCTGCTTCTTTGGGGTCATAGGCCTCAAAATCGGCCGGAAAATCAACTTTTGGGGCTTCAATTAACCGGAGATTACCGCTGCCGGTTATACTAATACGGAAGCTTACGGCTTCATTGGAGCGTGTCTCCAGCTTATCCGGTTTGGCTGAGAAGCTCATATTGCCCACACCACCGTAAAACCCGCCGGGGGCTGCAGGAAGATCCCTGACGGTAACCGTGACCGGATCACTGGTGATTCGTGCTGAAACAGTCCGGTAATTGTCGAAAAAGTCATCAAAAAAACTACGTTGCCGTTTGATCTGTTGTCTGATGGTTGTGGTGATTTCGAAAGGGTCTATCCGGATCTTTCCGGTTTGCTGCGGGAAAAGCAAGGTTTTTTTCAGGGTACCCACCTGATAAATTTTTCCGTCATGCACTTCCCGGGTAAAATTGATTTGACCGGGAATTTCAATATCCTGTGTCCAGAAACCTTCAAATGAGGGCAGCTTCACATCTTCAAACCCGGTAATCGGGACTGTTGGTGAGACATATATTTTTACAGTCGCAATGACCTGTTCTCCCTTATAAACACTGTGTTTGTCCAGTTCTGTCCTGACAAAAAGCTCGTCTTTGGTTATTTCAGAAGATAAGGACCCCTGGCTTTCAGACTGTTGTTGCTGGGTGGATGAAGAGCCCTGTTGCGGTACCTGGCCTTTTACAACCTGAATCTTCAGCTCATTCGACTGGTATACCTTTCCGCCAGCCTTAACAGACGCTGGTTGAATGGTAAAAGTACCCTCTTCCTTTGCGCGAAGAATAAAAATATACGAAAATGAGAGCTCCTGTGTTGTCTTACCATTAATGATCTGAATACTTGAACTTTGAGTAGTGGACGGACCCATCAGTACTTCGAAGTTCGAAAGATCAGGTAACTGAAGGTCGCTCCCGGATTCGTTGAGTGTAAACGAAAGCCTGAATTGTTCGCCTGCCGATACCACATTCGGTGCCGACATGATAAACCGCACATTGTCAGCCCCGGCAAAGAAAACCGGCGCCATCAGGAGAACCGCAATTAATAACTTTTTTATCATTGTAATCATATGCTTTGTAAACCGGTTCAAAAATAGTTATTTTTCGCTATGAGCCTTAGCCGATAATTTGATTTTCTTACTCATAGCTCAAGGCTCCAGGCTCATCGCTTACCAGTCTTTATCCGTTTTTCGTTCCTGGGCTCTTTCTGCTTTTGCCTTTTTTACTTTTTCCTGTATCTTTTGCTCATCGTTTTGCAGAGCCTGCAACAATCGTTCCGCATTTTCTTTGGATATTTTTGGCTGTTGCTGCTGTTGCTGCTGGTTCTTATTCTGATCCTGCTGATCCTTGTTTTGGTTCTTATTCTGATCCTTGTTATCTTTATTTTGATCTTTCTGATCTTTATTTTGATCCTTATTCTGGTCCTGTTTGTTCTGATCCTGATTTTGTGGCTGATCCTTTTTCTGTTGATCCTGTTTCTTTTTCAGGTTCATGGCATACGCCAGATTGTATTTGGTCTCCGGATCATTTGGATTTTGTCTCAGTGCATTTTTATAGGCTTCAATGCTTTCATCCAGTTTGTTTTGCATGAGCAGGGAATTGCCCAGATTATGCAAGGCCTTTGCCTTATCTGCTTTATCCGTGCTCTTTTGTGCAATTTCTTCAAACTTGCCTGCGGCTTGTTCAAAATTCATTTGTTTATAAAGTGCATCTCCCAGATTAAAATTCCATTTCAGATCATCCGGCCTTTTTTCCAGTGCTTTTCGGTAGGCAACCTCGGCCTGGCTGTAGGCTGTGGTATCAATTTTAGTTGTATCGGCAAGAGCCTGTTCATAAATTTTGTTTCCCTGCCTGACAAACTTACGTTCATTCTGAGCCTGCAATAACAGCACAGAAAGCATGAAAGCGATGAAGAGTATGTATTTAGACCATTTCATTTTTCAAATAATTTAATTTTTTTCAGATACTTGTTTTTCCTCTCCAGTATCAGGAAATCCAGCAAGATCATCAGGAATGCGAATCCGATAAACCATTGAAACTGATCTTCATATTCTGAGTAGACGCGTGATTCCACTTCGGCGCCCTCCATTTTTTCAATTTCGCTGAAAAGTGTATTCAACCCGACCTGAGCATTATTGGCTCTGACATAGATTCCTTTTCCTGCGGCTGCAATACGCTGAAGCATGGCCTCATCGAGCTTGGTCACAATAACCTGTCCCTGGTTATCTCTCCGGTAATCATTTTGTCCGCTGTTGTTTACAGGGATTGGAGCACCCTGCGGCAAGCCCATTCCGACGGTATGCACAATGATGCCCTGTTCTGATGCCGTCGATGCTGCACCGATTGCGTCATCCTCATGGTTTTCTCCGTCCGTGATCACAATGATGGCTTTGCTCCCTGTAAATTGCGGGCTGAAAGAATTTACAGCCAGACTAATTGCCGCGCCAATGGCTGTTCCCTGCCGGGGAACAATATTGGTGTTGACCGAGTTCAGAAACAACTTGGCTGATGAGTAATCGGTTGTAATCGGCAATTGGGTATAGGCATCACCGGCAAAAACAATCAGGCCGATCTTATCGTCCCGCAGATTGTCAACCAGTCTCGAAATTGCACGTTTGGCCCGTTCAAGGCGGTTTGGCTGAATATCTTCTGCCATCATCGAATTAGATACATCCAATGCGATAATCAGCTCAACACCTTCCCGCTTTTCTGTTTTGAGTTTACTGCCGAACTGAGGTCGTGCAAGAGCGAGGATGACAGCACTTATCGCAATCAGCCAAACGATAAATTTGATGACAGGCCTGCTTTTGCTGGCATTCGGCATTAACTCTCCCAGTATTTCTCTTTTTGCAAATTTTGCCAATGCCTTTCTCCTTCTGATCCGGATGATCACAAAGAGAACGATCAGCACCGGGATGATGCTCAATGCATATAAGTATTCGCTGTTTCCAAATCTGAACATTTCCATTCTTCAGTCAAATTAAGGGATGTTTCTGAAAAGCGTTAACTTTAGGAATAAACCTGCTGCCAGAATGACGACGGCCATTGCAGCATACCGTTGAAATTCCTCATCTTTTTTGCTGTATTCCTTCACTTCGATTTTTGATTTCTCCAGTTTGTCAATTTGCTCATAGATTTGCACCAGTTTATTGTTGTTGGTGGCCCTGAAGTAACTGCCTCCGGTAATGTCGGCAATTTCCTGTAAGGTTTTCTCATCAATTTTTACTTCAACCTCCCTGATCTGTGTGCCAAAGGGGGTTGGAACGGGATAAGGAGCGGTTCCAATGGTTCCTACACCCACCGTGTACACCCGGATGTCATAGGTTTTCGCCATTTCGGCAGCCGTGACCGGGGCTATCGCTCCCCGGTTGTTTTCTCCGTCCGTCAGCAGAATGATCACCCTGCTTTTGGCCGTGCTTTCCTTTAGCCGCGCGACAGATGTTGCCAGTCCATTCCCGATGGCTGTTCCATCTTCGATCATGTTGCTGTGAATATCCTGGAACAGGTTTATCAAAACCGCATGATCTGTGGTCAGCGGACATTGCGTGAAACTTTCGCCTGCAAATACCACCAGACCGATTTTGTCATTCGGCCGGCCCGATATAAACCGGGTGGCCACTTCTTTGGCCGCTTCAAGCCGGTCAGGCTGAAAGTCGCGGGCCAGCATGGATGTGGAAATATCAAGTGCGATGACAATATCGATCCCCTCGGTAGTTACATTTTGCCAACTGTCGGATGACTGCGGACGGGCCAGTGCCACTGTCAGCAGGGCAATCCCCGCAATTTGCAAAACAAAGGGTAAATGCCGCAGATAATGTTTCCATCCTTTATGAATAGTCCTGAACCCCATAAAAGATGAAAACCGGATGCTGGCTCCTGATTTCCTGTATCTGAAAATATACCAGAGGATTATCGGCACCAATATCAGGAGCAGATAAAAATATTCCGGATTTTTAAAAGTAATATTGTTCATAAAAACAGTTCCTGATTTAAATTGCTGCCGGCGACTAGCTGCTAGCGGCCGGCAGCCTGTTCATTTTAGATCGACTTCTTCGCCTTCGCTGTCGTCCGGCGCCTGCTGGATGACTTTGTTCTCCTCCGGCTTGGTATCATTCACAAAGAAATAGGCATTCATCAGCGTCAAATTGTGATCGTCCTGCGAGGGTTCATATTTGGCGAACTTGACCAGATCGGCAAGACTCAGGATACCCTTCAGATCGTTGCATGATTTATCAGGGATCAGGCCTTTGTTTCGCTGAATGGCGCTCATGGTCTCCTCAGTTGTATATTCCATCGCCTGAATTCCAAACCGGTCCTGAATGTAAATCCGTAAGGTATCCGAAACCTCACTGTAATAAGTTTTTACCTGGTTTTGCTGCCAGAGTTTTTGCTCTTTGATCCTGTCAAGCGTCCGGAGGGCAGTCACATGAGGCGGTTCCTTCGGTCTGGCAAACTTTCCAAAAACAGGCCGATTCTGTTTCCTGCGGTGGAGGTAATAAAAAAGGAAGAACACAAGCGCTCCGATGAGCATGATCCCCAGAATATAGGGAGATACTTCCTTTAAGGTAACGGGCGCGCCATAAGGCTTTTTGATATCCACAGGCCCCTTGGTGGTATCGATGGGCATGATATGCACAAAAAATTCGACCGGCCGGGTTTCTATGGTCTGTTTGAGCTTGTCGGTCGTCAGGTCAAAACGAAAAGACGGCACAACCTGCCTGCCTGTATCAAAGGAAGTAATGGTCAGATTCTGAATTACTTTAATTTGCTCTTCCTTGTCCAGTTCAAAGGTATCGAGGGGTGACCGCGAGATGACTTCAATTCCTCCTGACAGGGTATCTCCAATTTGAGGAAATCCAATGTTCATGTTTTTTGCCTGATCGAGTTCAAGGCGAAGGTTAAACTGGTCACCGATCAGCACATGTATCGTGTCGATCACTGCTCTGACCTGGATTTCCTGGGCTCGCAATGACGTGATCGCTGATGCCGGGAGGCAAATCAAGAAAACAATGTATTTTAGGTTTTTCACTCGTCTGTTTTTTATAAGATGCTGATTATAAGTTGAAGGACCTGCGTCGATCCCTGTTATGCCTTTAATCCTCTCTTTTTAAATAAAGTCATCAATGATTTAACATAGTCTTCTTCCGTATTGATGCTGACATAGTCAACACCACATTTGTTAAAGATCCGGTCAAGCCCCGAGCTGCTTTCCTTCCACCAGCTTTCGTAGGTTTCCCTGATTTTTTTGCTGCTGCTGTCAATCCAGATGTACCGTCCGCTTTCTGCATCTTTGAGTTTGATCATGCCGATCGGAGGAAGGAATGTTTCACGCTGATCGTATATCCTTAGTGCAACCAGATCATGCTTGCTGTTGGCGATGGTCAGCGTCTTTTCAAATTCAGCTTCGTCCTGGATAAAGTCTGATATGACAAAACAGGTACATTTTTTTTTGATTGCGTTTGTCATGTAGCGTAAAGCTCCGGTGATGTTGGTTCCTGTATTCCGGGGAACAAAATCAATCAGTTCACGGATAATGCGAAGGGTATGGGATTTTCCTTTTTGAGGCGGAATAAACTTTTCAATGACTCCGGAAAAAAAGATGACACCGATTTTGTCGTTATTCTGAATGGCTGAAAAAGAAAGAACCGCCGAGATTTCGGTGATCACATTCTTTTTGAATTTTTCAAATGAGCCGAAATCGCGCGAACCGCTGACATCGATCAGCAGCATCACGGTCAGTTCCCTTTCCTCCTCAAATATTTTGATGTAAGGCTTGTTATACCTGGCTGTAACATTCCAATCGATACTGCGTACGTCATCGCCAAACTGATACTCACGGACTTCACTGAATGCCATTCCACGTCCCTTAAAGGCCGAGTGGTACTCGCCGGCAAAAATATTGCGGCTCAAGCCCCTGCTTTTAATCTCAATTTTCCTTACCTTCTTTAATAGTTCTGTATGATCCATCAACAGCGATTTAAAATCTTAAATTCTCAGTTTAAATTTGCCTTTACCCGCTACGCACTAAGGAACTTCTATTGTATTGAGAATTTCAACGATAATATCTTCCGATGTAATATTATTGGCTTCGGCTTCATAGCTTAAGCCGATACGATGTCTCAGCACGTCAGGACAAACGGCACGAACATCTTCAGGAATGACATATCCGCGCCGCTTAATGAAGGCATATGCTTTTGCAGCCTGAGCCATACTGATGCTGGCCCGCGGTGAACCTCCGAACGAGATCATGTCGGTGAATTTGTCAAGCTTGTATTCTGCCGGGTTACGGGTGGCAAAAACAATATCAACAATATACTTGCTGATTTTCTCGTCCAGGTAAACATCTTTCACAACATCACGGGCTTTCAGGATGTCTTCCGGACGCAGGATGGTTGATGCCTGCGGAAACTGCTTCAGCAGGTTTTGCTGGATAATCAGTTTTTCTTCCTCTTTCCGGGGATATTTAATGACTACTTTCAGCATAAAACGGTCAACCTGAGCTTCGGGCAGGGGATAGGTCCCTTCCTGCTCGATGGGGTTTTGGGTCGCCATGACAAGGAAAGGTTCGCTGAGCCGGTAGGTGGTATCGCCCAGTGTGATTTGCCGTTCCTGCATGGCTTCCAGCAGGGCCGACTGAACCTTGGCCGGAGCCCTGTTGATTTCATCTGCTAAAACGAAGTTGGTAAAGATCGGGCCTTTTTTTACAACAAATTCTTCATTCTTTTGACTGTAGATCAATGTTCCGATCAGGTCGGCAGGCAACAGATCAGGCGTGAACTGGATGCGGGCGAAATCGGCGCTGATCGTTTTGGCCAGTGTATTGATCGCAAGGGTTTTGGCCAAACCCGGCACTCCTTCCAGTAAAATATGACCTCCTGAAAGCAGGCCGATCATCAAACTTTCCACCAAATGCTTTTGTCCCACAATGACCTTGTTCATTTCCAGGCTGATCAGGTCCACAAAGGAGCTTTCTCTTTGAATTCTTTCGTTTAACTCACGAATATCAACAGCTTGATTCATATGTTTATTTTTTCAATGTAAATTATTGCTACCGGCGCAGTCGACTGCGCATTTTCTATCCGGTTGACGAAATTACTTCTTCCTCGTATGAAAAAGACTATAACTTTGTTAAAAGTTGTTAAGCTAATTTTCCGGAAGAGCCGTAAAATTAATTAAATTCGGCTGTTCTTTGAGTCGTGTAACCGTTTTTTATTCAAAGAGACTTATTTTGAGACAACGTTATTTTATTGAACTTTCGTATAATGGGACCCGCTTCCATGGCTGGCAGGTTCAGCCTAATGCAAAAAGCGTTCAGCAAATGCTCGAAGCGACCCTCAGCGCGATGTGTCGTGAGACGATTGCAGTTACAGGAGCCGGACGAACCGATGCCGGGGTCCACGCGGGTTATTTCGTGGCTCATATCGATTCGGATCTGGATAACCTGGACCAGCCGGATTTTATCCGTAAAGTAAACCGCTTTCTAAACAAGGATGTGGCGGTTTTCAGTATTGTTAAAGTGAAACCGGACTCGCATGCCCGGTTTGATGCTGTTTCCCGGACCTATCATTATTTTATCCATCAGCAGAAAGACCCCTTTCTGCAGGAGACCTCCTGGTATCATCCCGTTGTTTTGCGTACGGACAGAATGAACGAGGCGTGTGCTGCATTGTTAGGACAACACGATTTTACCAGTTTTAGTAAATTGCATACCGATGTAAAAACCAATATCTGCATGATCCGTGAGGCAGGTTGGATAAACGAAGGGCACCGGCTGATTTTCATGATCAGGGCAGACCGTTTTCTGCGGAATATGGTCCGCGCCATTGTCGGAACAATGGTGCTGGTTGGGAAAGAAAAAATCACGCCTGAGGATTTTTACCGGATCATGGAATCCTGCGACAGGGGATTGGCCGGAGCTTCTGCACCACCTGAAGGATTGTTTTTAACCGGCATTGAATATCCGGCCGACGTTTTTTCCCCGCGATACCGGAAGTAATTATTTCGCCTGCTGCCCCATACCACAGGATGGTTTGTTGAGGCAAAAAGTTTATTATTGTATGAACTCACCTAAACTCCATACAGATGATCAAAAAACTAATGCTGTTCGTTTTAACCCTCGCGCTGATCGCTTCATGCCAAAGGGAACGGGTTGGGCTTACCAGTCTCACCTGCGAATATCTTTCCGCTCCGCTGGGTATCGGCACATCACAACCCCGGTTTTCGTGGAAGATCTTTTCCGAAGAAAGGGGAGTTTCCCAAAAATCCTACCGGATCATTGTCAGCGAAAGTCTTGACAGCATGCACCGGGCCACAGGCGGTTGCTGGAATTCCGGTAAAATAGCATCAGATCGGACGGTAAACCTGAAATACGAAGGAGATCCTCTACGGAGCAACACAAAATATTACTGGCGGGTTTGTTCCTGGACCAGTGATCATGATTCAGTCTGGAGTAATCCGGTGTTCTTTCGTACCGGATTATTAAACAGCTCCGATTGGAAAGCGCAGTGGATCACTACCAGGGAAGAGATCCTGCATGAAAGTCCGTTGTTAAGAAATGAATTCAGACTTGAAAAGAGGGTCAAAGAGGCTATTGCCTATGTAACGGCCTGTGGCTTTTATGAGTTTTACCTGAACGGAGAAAAAGCGGGCGACCATGTACTTGACCCGGGAATCACCGACTACCGGAAAACGGTTTTGTATTCTGCCTACGACGTGACCAGGATGCTTAAAAAGGGGGTTAATGTGGCCGGAGCGATGCTTGGAAACGGCGCCTGGAACATGCGGAAAGTCGATAACCGGTATAGTTGGGGAGAAGAGAGAACATTTGGAAACCCTTGTTTCATTTTACAGCTCCATGTGACATTCACCGACGGCAGCCAGGAGGTGATCGTGAGCGACGGGTCGTGGAAATATGCAAGCGGACCAATTACCTTTAATAACCTGTACGGTGGAGAGGATTATGATGCCCAAAAAGAACCGGCAGGGTGGACTTCAACCGGATTTGACGACAGTAGCTGGAGCAATGCGGTGTTGGCAAAGGATCCCGGGGGGCTTTTAACCTCTCAGTTAATGCCGGCTATTCAGGTGACGGCGACACTCAAGCCTGTTGCGGAAACAAATCCGGAGCCCGGTGTTTACCTGTTCGATCTTGGACAGAATATAGCCGGATGGTGGCGGGTGCAACTGAAAGGCGTTCCCGGGCAGACTGTCCGCATCCGCGGAGCGGAAACCCTGAACGACTCGCTTTTCCCGAAACCGCTTGGCCCGGCCGATAAACTGAGCACCAAATTCAGGTATCATTCGCATACCTGGACCGATTATACCCTGAAAAGCGATGATGTTGAAAAATATGAACCGCATTTCTTTTATACCGGCTTCCGCTATATCGAAGTAACAACCGGTAACAAGGAAAATCTGGACCTTTTACGCGTGGAAGGTCGCGTTGTCCGTTCAGCCCTGGAAGAAAACGGAACGTTTGAGTCGTCCGATTCGCTGCTTAACCAAATACATTTGGCCGGACGTTGGTCACAAATGGGAAATACATTCAGTTACCCGACCGACTGTCCGCATCGGGAAAAAGGCGCCTATAATGGCGATGGGCAGGTGATTGCAGAAGCGGCCATGCACGATTTCCGGATGGCCCCCTTCTATACCAAGTGGTTAAATGATATGCGCGATTCACAGGAAAAAAACGGGCGTATTCCCAATACTTCCCCGACGCTGGTAGGTGGAATGGGTGGCGGTGTTGCCTGGGGAAGCGCCTATATCCTTATTCCCTGGTGGATGAATCATTATTATGATGATAAGCAAATTCTGGAAGAGCATTATCCGGCGATGAGAAAATATATCTTCTACCTGAAAAGTCTGGGTACGCAGGATGAAAAACCGGATGAACCTTTTATCATCAACTATTTTGACGGATACTGGTATTCACTGGGCGAATGGTGCTCGCCCGGAAGGAATGATTGCCCAAATCATGCGGTAGTCAATACCTTCTATTATTACTACAATACGCGCATCATGTCAAAAATCGCAGAGACCCTGGGAAAGAAGGGTGATGCCTGGTATTTTTCAGCGCTGTCCGATTCGATCAAACAGGCGTTCAACGAAAAATTCTTTAATCCGCAGACGAATTTATACGGTACCGACGAAACCTATCAGACCTATCAGTTAGTGGCGCTGGTTGGAGATCTGGTTCCCAACGAACACCGCCAGTCTGTTTTTAACACGATCGTTGAAGATATGAAGAAACGGGACAATCATTTAAACACGGGGATCATCGGCACCAAATACCTTTGGCCTGTCCTGGTTAAGGGCGGACAAGGAAATCTGGCCTTTGAAGTTGCGACACAAACCACGTACCCCAGCTATGGTTACTGGCTTAAAAACGGCTCCACGACTTTACTGGAGGAATGGTCAGGTGCAAATTCCCACAATCACCAAATGTTCGGATCCGTTTCAGAATATTTTTATAAGTACCTGGCAGGCATTCAGTCGCCCATGGAAAGCACATCGTCAGGATATAAACAGATCCGTTTGCAGCCTGTTGTGCCGGATAGCCTCAAGTTTGTGAAAGCTTCGGTTGAAACCATTGCCGGTAAAATTGTCTCTGCCTGGACGAAGGAAGAAGGACTGTTCCGTTATTCCGTCTCCATTCCGGCAAATACAACAGGCACTGTGGTCATTCCTTGCTTCGGCAATTCCGGTTTTGCTTTAACTGAAGGCGGTGTCGGTATCTGGGAGAATGGCTCATATAAGAAAGGAGTTGAAGGTATTGCAGCGGTGAAGAACGAACCCGGCAATATAATAATCAGCATCTCATCAGGCGATTATGAGTTTGAATTGACTGGAGTAGGACAGCCTCTTTATTGACGACGCTACCTGTTCTTAAATTTTTTATCGGTATAAAGGCTTATAATGGCATTTATTCGTATATTACCTAATAAAATGACGGCATGAACAGCGCAACGATTTCTGCGGACATTATTTCTTCAACGGCCTTATCTGCCGGGGACAAAAGATTACTTCAGGAACATCTCCTTCGTCTTTTAAGGGAATTGAAGGATCGTTACGGAAATGAAAAATTTTTTGGACGCATTGTTCAGGGCGACAGTATCGAATGTGCCCTGGAAAGGCCTTGTCATGTGTTAAGAATAGCGCTGTTGTTAAAAACGTTCGTGAAATCGCTCGATTTGCCTTTGGCTCAGTCAAAAGACAAAAGGATTAAGTATTTTAAAGAGCATGGCATTCGCCTGGCTGTTGCAGTAGCCCCGCTGACCATCCTTGATCCCGGGGAAGGAATTATAGACGGAGAGGCCATTTATTTGTCGGGAAGGACGATCAAGAACCTGAGCACTTCCGGGAAGCAGAAAATAGTCATCAAGACGACCATGTTCTTTCGCTGTACGGACGAAGAAAAACAGGAAAGATTTGATACCGTGATTGCATTGCTCGATAAGATTATTTCCGGCTGTTCAGGTAAACAATGCGAGATCCTTTATTATAAGCTTTCCGGATTCAGTGAAAAGGAGATCAGCAGGAAGCTGAGTAAAAATCAATCAACCATCAGCCAGCACTCGACCGCCGCCGGCTGGCAGGCGATTGAAAAAGCAGTGAAATATTTTGAAAACCAGATCAGTTTAGGATGATTTATCAGTTAATTCTTTTGCAGTTTTTAGCCCACCTGCTGGCTGACTATATTTTTCAGTCGCCGGGATGGAGTAACGGGAAGGGGAGGAAGCCGTTTACAAAATATCATGTTTACCATGTTCTGGTTGTTTTTGCCTGTTCCTGGTTCCTTTCATTTGATCCCGGCTATTTGGTGGCAGCAGTGGCATTAACCGTGATCCATTTGTTTACGGATATACTGAAAAGTTATTTGGTGATCCGTGCAAAGAAGACAGGAATAAACAAAAACTATTTTTTTACAGATCAGCTTATTCATCTGTTCTTCCTGGTTATTATTCCGGTTGCCTATGTGGAGTGGCATGGGATCAATTTTACTGCGGAGTTTTCGTTGAAAACGATCGCGGTTGTTACCGCTTTTGTCTTTTGTACTAAACCGGCCAACATTGTCGTCAAAAATATCCTTACGGCTTTTGTAATTGCCATCCCGACCGAGGAACATCCTTTTGTTGTCAAGCCGGAAGATCAGAATACGGAGAAGAGCCTGCCTAATGCCGGTAAGCTTATTGGCATCATGGAACGTGTTTTAACGCTCGCATTAATCCTGGTGGGGCAGTATGGAGCCGTAGGCCTGATCATTGCGGCAAAATCGATTTTGCGCTTTAAGGATACCCAAATGAATGAATATATTTTGGTAGGCACACTTTTAAGCTTCGGATTGGCAGTATTGCCGGGAATTCTAATATCGCAGTTATAAATATTAGTTAATTTACCGATAAATTTAATTATCGGTAAAAAATCTTATAAATCAATTTAAAACACCAATAGATAAACTGAACCATGAGACGAACTTTTTTAACGTTTTCGCTGCTTTTGATTGCAGGCTTTGTTTTTTCGGAGCCGGCCAGGTGTTATCCTGACAATCTTCGTTGTGAATATCTCGTCAATCCTTTGGGCGTAGACGCACTCCAACCGCGTTTTTCCTGGATGCTGAATGACTCCCGGTACGGAGCAGTACAAACAGCCTGGCAAATTGTCGTTGGCACTGATTCCGCCCGGGTAGCCGGGGGTGACGGGGAAATGTGGAATTCGAAAAAAATTGAGTCAGATAAGATGCTGGTCACTTACGCCGGAAAACAATTACAACCTTTTACAAAGTATTTCTGGTGTATTTCCGTTTGGGATCAGGATCAGCAGGTTTCAAGGCCTGTCGTTGCAACTTTTGAAACGGGAATGATGGAAATGAAGAACTGGAAAGGAACATGGATCAGCGATGGTATCGATATTAATCTGAAGCCTGCTCCTTATTTCCGGAAGGTATTCAAAGCATTCAAAAAAATCAAATCGGCAAGAGCTTATCTTGCTGTCGCCGGATTATATGAATTGTATGTCAACGGTGAAAAAATTGGCAACCATCGTCTTGACCCGATGTATACCCGCTTCGACAGGCGAACATTGTACGTCGCTTATGATGTGACTGGCCAACTGCAAAACGGTGAAAACGCCCTGGGCGTTTTACTCGGGAACGGCTGGTACAACCACCAATCGACTGCGGTATGGGATTTTCACAGGGCTCCCTGGCGGGGCCGGCCCGCGTTCTGCCTGGATTTGCGGATCACATATGCGGATGGATCGGTCGAAACAATCACTTCCGGTAAAGACTGGAAAACATCATTAAGCCCGCTCATCTTTAACAGCATTTATACCGCCGAGCATTATGATGCCCGGTTGGAACAGCCGGGCTGGAACACCGTTCGTTTTGATGATTCAAAATGGAAAGCATCCGTTAACCGCGCTGCTCCTTCCCGAAACATCGTTACCCAACTGATGCATCCGGTGAGGGATGTGGAAGAAATTCATGCGAAGAGCATGAACAAACTGAATGATACGACCTGGGTATTTGATCTGGGCAGGAATATCGCAGGAGTAAGTCAGATCAGGCTAAACGGAACTGCAGGCACAGTTCTTCGGCTGATACATGGTGAACGGCTCCGAGGTGACGGGCACGTGGATCTGTCGAATATCGATGTGCATTACCGGCCTACTGACAATACCGACCCTTTCCAGACTGATATTTTTATTTTAGGCGGCAGGGGAGAAGAGTCTTTTAAAGCCCGCTTTAACTACAAGGGATTTCAATATGTGGAAGTTGTCAGTTCACAGCCTCTTGCGCTCAGCAAGGAAAGCCTGACGGGTTATTTTATGCATAGTGATGTTCCTGTGGCCGGTGAGATCAAAACGTCCAGCCCGGTGATCGACAAAATCTGGTCTGCTACCAACAACTCCTATCTTTCCAATCTTTTTGGCTATCCAACCGACTGTCCGCAGCGTGAAAAAAACGGCTGGACAGGTGATGCCCATATTGCTGTCGAAACCGGCCTGTATAGCTTTGATGGTATAACCGTTTACGAAAAGTGGCTGGACGATCACCTGGATGAGCAACAACCCAACGGCGTTTTGCCTGCAATTATCCCTACATCGGGGTGGGGTTATGAGTGGGCAAACGGGCCTGACTGGACCAGTACCATTGCCTTGATCCCATGGAATATCTATCTTTTTTACGGCGATGTTTCTCTGTTGGAAACCTGCTATGATGCCATTCAACGCTATGTGGATCATCTTGATGAGATCAGTCCGTCGGGATTGACCACCTGGGGGCTTGGCGACTGGGTTCCTGTCAAATCAAAATCACAGGTTGAGCTGACTTCAACCGCTTATTATTATGCGGATGTGACCATACTGGCAAAAGCGGCAAAACTATTTAACCGGCAGGAAGATTACGAGAAATATACGGCTCTTGCCGAAAAAATTAAAAAAGCATTCAATGAGAAATATCTGAACAGGGAAACGGGGATTTATGCCACCGGGATACAGACGGAGTTGAGCGTCCCGTTATTCTGGGGACTTGTTCCGGAAGATATGAAAGCCCGGGTAGCGGCAAACCTGAATAAACGGGTCGAAGCCGATCAGTTTCATCTGGATGTGGGGGTGCTTGGCGAAAAGGCCGTGCTGAATGCATTAAGTGAAAATGGATATGCCGGATCGGCCTGGAAAATTGCTTCTCAGGAAACCTATCCCTCCTGGGGCTGGTGGATCGTGAGCGGGGCAACCACCCTTTTTGAAAACTGGGACATTGAAGCTCAACGCGATATTTCTCTTAATCACATCATGTTTGGAGAAATCGGAGCCTGGCTGTACAAGGGAATGGGTGGGATATATCCCGATCAGGAAGCCCCGGGATTCAAAAACATTATTTTGCGCCCTTCCTTTTTCACGGAGCTTGAACATGCTTCAGCTTCACATGAGTCTCCATACGGAAAAATAGGATCAGCGTGGAAACGGGACGCGACGAAGGTTTTATATTATGCGGTGGTGCCTGCAAATGCAACTGCCGACTTGTATTTACCGGAAGGATACTCCTTGCGGAAGGCAAAGCTCACCAACACCGATGAAAGCATAAGCCTTCAACTTCATGAAAAGGGGAATTATAAACTTCAGTCAGGGAGCTATGAACTGGAATTGATGCCCGAACGAAAATAACACCAACTTTCCGCAGGCGGGAATCCCGGTTCAGTGGAATTCCAGCCTGCGGAAAGTTGGTGTTATAATAAACTGACAATGGAGGTCAGATCGTCCACTTTATCCTGATAGCCGAGCGAATCATAGGCCGATATCAGGTTTTCAAGAAGTTTTTTAATAATCACCCGGTCTTCACAGTGATTTTCGAAGATATCCTCACTGACCTGTTCATTTCGTTTGAGGAAAAATTCAATTTCTTTTCGCCCGATGATCGCACCCCTGTTGGATGGATTAATATAGAAGAGAACGGATGAATGATAGTCCGGGCCATGCGCTTTTCTTGCCAGTTCGGCATCAACGTAGGCCAGCAACGGGTTCCGCGGAAAATCAATCAGGTGGACGGGAAAATCCAGCTCACGGGCAATCAGCGTATACAAAATGGCAATTGAGACCGGGTTTCCCTTTTTGGTCTCCAGGATCTGGTTCAAATAGCAATTCTGAGGAGACTGGAGGTTGGATAAATTGATTGAAAACTTATTTACATCGTAGAATATATGATTGAGAACCGTAATTTTTTCGATTGAAGTCAGTTTATTGCTGATCTCCAGCCAAACATCGCTTCGTATTTTGCGGATCTTACTCTTTATATCTTTCAGCTTTAGTTCGGGGTATTGGTATTGACTGATCAGAAAGAAACCCTCAAATAAATCCACATGACTTTGACTTGACCACGTTTTAATTTTGCGGCTGGTCTCCCTGAACTGGATTTGTTGAATGAGGTTTTCTATCCGTGATTGCTGAAGCTCATCATAACTTGTTTCCCATATCTTTTCCAATTGGCCGATTATACCCGGATCTTCAGCCAGAAATTCTTTTTCAACCATTTCATACACTGCCTTGTCGGGGTCATCCAGCAGGGCAATAAGTGCCATTAGTCTGTCTGCCTTCATGGGAAGTAATAAAAGTTAAGTTGTTACTCTTTTCAAAATCAACTGAATCAGCTTATTCATCTTGCTGTGATAATCGGTATTTGCCTTTTTATTGATCCGGTCGGTAATGATCAGACAGGCAGTCAGGGCTTCATGTCCCATCAGAGCCGATAAACCATATATCGCGGAGCATTCCATTTCATAATTGGTGATCCGGTGATCGTTATACGAAAAACTCCGGATCTTTTGATTGATATCCGGGTCAAGGATCTCCAGCCGTAAAATCCTTCCCTGTGGGCCATAAAAACCCGGCGCTGAAATGGTAACACCGCTGGTGAATTCTTTGGAATCAATCTTTTTGAATAATGTTTCGGAGCAATCGACCACATAAGGGGAAGCCAGAAGGGGGCTCCAGTTCAGGTGACTTTTCAGTTGATGCTCAAAGTCCGCATCGGTAATAGCTTCCCTTCCTGCGTAATAATTCAGAAGTCCGTCAAAACCAATTGCCTTTTTGGATATAATAAAATCATTGCCGTCAGTATCGTCACTGAGCGCTCCGGTTGTTCCTATGCGGATGATATTCAAAGACCGGCGTTCTTCCCTGATTTCCCGGGCCTTAAAATCAATATTGACAAGTGCATCCAGTTCATTCATGACAATGTCGATATTGTCGGTACCGATGCCGGTTGAGATTACCGTTAAGCGTTGTCCCCGGTAAACCCCTGTCACCGAAGCAAACTCACGACTTTGTATTTTGGGTTCTTTTTCCTGAAAATGCTCTGCCACAAGATCAACCCTTCCCGGATCGCCGACAAGAAGCACATGATCAGCAATCTGTTCCGGTCTTAAATGCAGGTGATAAATGCTTCCGTCCGGATTAATGATGAGCTCGGATGATCCTATCATAATATGAAGTTGTTTAGATCTGATCCAAATCTAGTTAAAAAAAAAATTCTTTGCGCAATTTCTTTGCTATTTAACGTTAAAGGTCCACCGATCGAAAGTGTTTATCTTAATTCTTTAAACGTATTATTGACTGGTTTGTTATCGGAGGAGGCCAATATATCAATTGACAGATGAAGAATTTCATCTGTCGGGAAAGTAATTCACGAAAATATTTTCTTATTTAATCGACCTTGTCTGCAGACTGGCCTGGTTTTGGTGCGGTCAATTTTCCGGAACCCGCAACTTCTTTCAATTCTTTCGGTTCAACCTTAAGATTCTTTTGTTCATCATTCGCGGCGGGCAATTCCTTCACTTCCGGAACGGCAACATGAACAGTATCAGTTCCCATTTTCTGATTAGGCTCAATGTTGTTTGTCATTTTTAAACCTAATATGAAAAAGATGGAAGATGTGAGTATAAGGTTCCTCATATGGTTACGCTCAAAAATTTCTTAAAAATAGACTTTTAAAATGAATTAAATAAAAAAGTAAACAAAATTTTTACTCCGGGGAAATACTTGTTTTGTCGTGTTTATTGAAAACAATGCCGGCATCATTTCTGACCCGGTCCAATACTTCCATTAAGTCGAGTGAAAAATCCAGCGGCATCAGGTCGCTTTGGGTTTTACCCGCGTCCATGCAGTCCATCACATGGGCCGCTTCCCGACAATAACCCTGCCCGGAAACAGGTTCTGAGCGGATGATCTGTTCTCCCTGGTCCCCTTCTTTCCAGAGGATGATTTGAGTTGGCGTAAACCATCTTTTATTCAGCCTGATGTATCCGTGTTCACACCAGAACTCGGTCTGGATGGAAGAATAGGCGGCAAAACTGGAAATCAAAGAAGCCATTTCTCCCCCTGGGTACCTGAAACTCATCACGATCGTTTCTTCGATCCCTGTCGGACTAAACGCGGTCATGGTGTTAATCTGCTCCGGTTTTCCCAGGGTGATCAGCGCAGCAAAGACCGGATAGATCCCGATATCCAGTAAAGAACCGCCTCCAAGATCGACATTATACAGGCGCTTGGAAGGATCCTTGGGACTATTAAATGCAAAATCGGAACGGACCATTTTTAATTTTCCCAGTTCACCCGACTGAATAATGCCAAGCGCTTTTTGAAAGCTTGGCTGAAAACGGGTCCAGAAAGCCTCCATTAAAAAAGTCCGGTTTTTTCGGGCGCAATCGATCATCTCTTTCACTTCCCTGCTGTTAATGGCAAAAGCTTTTTCGCATAAGACCGCTTTTTTGTGATCCAGGCACATCATTGCGTGTTCCTTGTGAAACGAATGCGGAGTGGCGATATAAACAATGTCTACTTTTGGGTCAGTGAGCATTTTCTCATATGTACCGTAAAATTTTTCAAACCCGAGTTCTTCCGCAAATTCCTTTGCCCGGCTTAAGTCGCGTGATGCAGCGGCATAAAGACGGGCATTGGGCAACAATTTTAAATCGTTGCTGAATTTTCGTGCAATTTTTCCACATCCCAGTATGGCCCAGTTGTATGTTTTTCCCATGAAGGACTGTATTTCCATTTTACAGGGCCAAGATATAAAATTCTTTACAATTAGCCTTGCTTTGATCCTTCGGCTACCGAGGACGGTATATTCTTTGAATTCAGTTTTTGTTCCGAATCAGGATACTTTTAATTTGTCGGTACGGCATCGCTTTGTGCCGCTTTAATTCCAAGGGCCAGTCTGACTCCTTCGCCGTATTCCGGGTCGGCTGCGTCAAATAATTTCAATTGTCTTTCGACTGTTTCTTCAGGCACGCCCTGCATGGCTTCTGCTATATTGCTGAACAGGCGGTTGCGTTGTTCGGCGTTGAACAAGCGGAACAGGTTACCAGGCTGAATAAAGTCGCTGTAGGATAAATTGTATCCGTAACGGTCAGCATTTCCGTCAATTTTTAATGACGGTTCGGCCACGGATGGATCTTCTGCCGGCCCGTTGAATGAGTTTGGTTCATAATACGCATCCGGATTCGCGCTGTTGTTGTCGAAGAAACGCATGCTGCCATCCTTATGATAATGATGAACCGGACATTTGGGTTGATTGGGCGGAAGTGATTCATAGTGCGTTCCCAACCGGTAGCGATGTGCATCAGCATACGAAAATACACGGGCCTGGAGCATTTTATCCGGCGAAAATCCGATTCCCGGAACGGTATTGGATGGGGAGAAGGCCGCATTTTCAATATACTGGAAATAATTATCGGGATTCTTGTTCAGTTCCATGATACCGACCTCGATCAACGGATAGTCGCCATGAGGCCATACTTTTGTCAGATCGAACGGATTATAAGGTGTTTGGTATGCCTCACTTTCAGGCATGATCTGAACAAACAGCGTCCAGCGCGGGAATTCTCCTTTCTCAATCGCCCCGTAAAGTGCTTCCTGATAGGATTCACGCGATTGTGCAATGACCTGGCCTGCTTCGCTGTTCGTGTAAAAACGGTGCCCCTGCCGGGTTTTAAAATGAAATTTTACCCAAAAACGTTCCCCTGTGTTATTCCAGAAACTGTAGGTGTGTGATCCATAGCCGTTCATGTACATGGGGGCTGTCGGAATTCCCCGGTCTGACATCAGGATCGTTACCTGATGCAAACTTTCCGGAGTCAGTGACCAAAAATCCCACATCGCCGTCGCCGACCGTAAATTGGTTCTCGGGTGACGCTTTTGCGTATGAATAAAATCGGGAAATTTTAAGGCATCACGGACAAAAAATACAGGCGTGTTATTTCCAACCAAATCCCAGTTCCCTTCGTCTGTATAAAATTTCAATGCAAATCCCCGGACATCACGTTCAGCATCTGCTGCCCCCAATTCTCCTGCTACCGTTGAAAACCTGGCCAGCATGGGCGTTTCCTTACCAACCTTGCCGAATATATTTGCTCTGGTGTAACGGGTAATATCGCGGGTAACCGTGAAGGTCCCAAAAGCTCCCCATCCCTTGGCATGTACAACACGCTCGGGGATACGTTCCCTGTTTTGATGGGCCAGTTTCTCGATCAACTGATAATCCTGCATTAACAAGGGTCCTCTTTCTCCTGCAGTTAATGAATTTTGGTTATTCGCGACAGGTGCTCCTGCCGATGTTGTTAATTTTTTCTTATTTCCTTCGCTCATGGTCATTTATTTTTTAATTCTTTTTCAAAGTTCCTGAATTTGTCTATATTTATCAAATTAATAATTTCAATGAAATATTTAAAAAATAAATGACCATTCAGCAATTACTTTACGTCGTGGCTTTGGATAACCACCGTCATTTTGTAAAAGCAGCAGAAAGCTGCTTTGTGGCGCAACCCACCCTGACCCTTCAGGTTAAAAAACTGGAAGAAGAAATCGGGTTGATCATTTTTGACAGAACGTCCCAGCCGCTGGTGCCCACTCCGATGGGAAAACGGTTTATTCAAAAAGCGAGGGAAATTCTCCGAGACATCGGCGATCTCAAGGACATGGTTAATTCAGAGAAGGGGCAAATGGAAGGTTTTTATACCCTGGGAATTATCCCAACTTTGGCTCCTTATTTGTTACCCCGGTTTATCAAGCAGTTCAGTGACGCTCACCCTGGCGTTAAACTCGAGATCAAAGAAATGCAAAGCCTGGAGATCGTGAAGGCGCTGAAAGGTGACCTGCTCGATATTGGAATCATGGCAACCCCGGTTGATGATAATTCCATCCGGGAGATCCTGTTGTTTCATGAACCTTTTCTGGTTTATGCCTGCCAGGGTCATCCGCTGCTGGAGAAAGAGGAAATTGATGTGGCCGATATTACAGACGAAGGATTATGGTTGTTGAACGAAGGACATTGTTTCAGGAACCAGGTCCTAAATATCTGCAATAAAACCGGCAAGGCTAATAAAACCAGGGAGTTTACCTTCGAGAGCGGGTCGATTGAGACGATCAAAAATATGGTACAGCATGACATGGGCTATTCTCTGGTGCCGGAATTGTCCATTACTAATCCCTTTGATAAACCCCTGGTGAGACGGTTCAGCGAGCCGCAGCTTACCCGTGAAATCAGCCTTGTCGTTCATCAAAGCTTTACCAAAGAAGTTTTGCTGGACCATTTGCGTCAGACGATTGTTGCCAGCATCCCTCCGGGTTTCAAAAAAAACAGCAGTTTTGTCCGTGTCAAATGGAAATAAACCCTGTTTTTTTATCTGCTATTTTATTTGTGCCACTTTCAATGCAACAGGACCTTTGGAGCCCATACCTATCTCAAAACTGACCAGGTTGCCCTCCTTGATCGCTTCCTGCAAACTGTTTGCATGAACAAAAACACTTTCTTTGGTTTCATTGTCCCGGATGAAGCCGAAGCCCTTTGACTCATTGAAAAATGTGACCGTTCCCCTTCTGACAGGATCCTCTTTCATGGAGTCATCATGCTTAGGAACTGCAATCTGGATATCATCCAGTTTGATTTCAATTCTCTTGGAGGGGTCGGGAGGAGTTGCTGAAATTCTTCCGTTTTCGTCTACATAGGCTAACATATTGTCCAAACCGCTCACTTTTTCTCCGTCTTTTTTGGCGAATCTTTTTTTCTCTTTGTCTTTTCTCTTTTTCTCTTTTTTATTTCTTACTTCTTTTTTATTAAACGTTTCCTGTGATCTTGCCATAGAATCTGATTTTTATAATTTATGATGCTGTGAAAAACATATGATTTCCTTTTAACAACCGTTTTAATTTAAATAAACCTGTACTTTTAATTTGCCGGACCCTTTCGGTCGACATGCCATATTTTGTTGCGATATCATAGAGCGTATAGCTTGGGGTATTACATAGTCCAAAAGCCATGACTAATACTTCCGCTTCCCGTTTATTGAGTTTACTCAATGCACGGCTAATATTAATAACCAGTGATTCCTGCATCATTTTATTATCGGGTGCAGGTATATTTCCATTTTGAATAACGTCGTAAAGACTGAAATCATTGTCGCCCTGGTTTGAAAGAGGCAGGTCGAACGAGATTTGTCTTTTTTTTATATCATTGGCAATAGTCACTTCTTCACGGGTTAATTCCAAATGTTCTGCCAATTCCGAATCTGTAGGGTCCCTGTTCAGTTTTTGCTCCAGATAAGGGATCGCTTTTGTTATCCGGTTGATGGTCGAAAGCCTGTTCAACGGCAGGTGAACAATCCTGGTTTGTTCAGAAATGGCCTGCATGATCGCCTGCCTGATCCACCATACGGCATAAGAAATAAATTTAAAGCCGCGTGTTTCATCATATTTCGTTGCCGCCTTTACCAGCCCCATATTCCCTTCATTGATTAAATCGGAAAATGAAAGGCCCTGATTTTGATATTGTTTTGCCACTGATATAACAAACCTGAGATTGGAAACGACCAGTCGTTCCAGTGCTTCCTGATCTCCGCTTCGAATGCGGATCGTCAGCTCCACCTCTTCTTCCGCCGAAATCGCAGGATAACGGCTTATTTCCTGGAAATAACGATTAATAATTTCATCATTCCTTTGCGTTATCTGTTTTGTTATCTTTAATTGCCGCATTCAGATTTTTTTATGTTTTGTTTCTTCAAAAAGGCATCACCAGGGATCCGTTGCATGTAAAGGCCGGTTTCTGACCAACCGGATGCCCTGATACCATTTTTTGTTATTCTTAAACAATGCGGTCATTACATCTGTCTTAAAAGCTCAACTGCCTGCAACCATTGAAAAATTGAATTTCACATGGTCTGAAAAACATGAAACGAACATGTTGCTTCACAACTTTCAAGGGCAGTATAATGATTCTCAGCAACATGGAGTTCCATACTACTATTAAAAAATAAATTATTACAGTATGAAATCGCAAAATTTAAAGCCGGACCGAAGAAAATGCGCCAAAAGAAGCCAAACAGCAACCTGCAGCCGCAAATTCTCAAATCTCATCAAAGATAGGCTTTTATTTCCGGTTTTCCGTAATACCTCCTTCTTCGCTCAGCCTGTTATTTTTCAATCTGATAAGCAACGACCTGGTTATCAAAAAAAGTCGGGACCAATAGCAGATTGAGCGCCCTGGCATACGACAGGTCGGCTGTATTGATTTTTTCACTGGAGGTATCGGCCATTTTAGTCATTTTTCCGTTTCCGAGATAAAAAATCCGTCCTGCCCAGTTTGAAAACACAAACTGATTATTCCCGTCCTTGTCGAGCCCGTCTATTCCTCCGCACCCATCCTGAATGGTTGTGATCGTTTTTGTTTTAAGGTCAATGCGTTGAAGTTTTTCCGTTCCTGCATACAACATGTCGCCTTCGATATACAAGCCGTTAATTCCTTTCATTTGCGGATCAGAAATCCATTCGGTTACATGGCCGTTTTCAAGGACATAAATCTTGCTGTTGCGGCTATCCGACACAAAAATTCTTCCGTCTTTTGAAGCAGCAACATCGTTCAGAAAAATGGCCCCTTCCACCGGATATTTGTTGCTGATCGTTTCTTTCTTCAGATCAATTTCAACCAGCTGATCAATATCTGAAACATATAATTTCCCTTTAAAAATGGCCATTCCTTTGGGGGCGTCCATGCCTGTCACCCATTCTGCATTTTTGATCTGCCCGTCGGGCGTCAGTTGTGAAATGAATCCTTTGCCATCCTTCGTGCTTGCATCTCCGTCCATATTTGCCACGAAAATGATGCCATGTTCATTGCTGTACAAAACCGATTCCGGTGTTTTTAAAACCGGTCCGGTTCTCCACAGCTCAATCAGTTTTTGAGCCTTGCCTGAATAAGAAAAAATCAGGATTAAAGCCAGGAAAAATGTTTTTTTAATCATTTTAGTTACCTTTAATGTTGTTAGATGAATGAACTTTAAACAAGATAAACGATGGTCTTGTTTGAGCTTTTTGCTGATATTACAGGTCTGGCAATGAATTGATTCATAAAGATGCATATTTTACGGTAATAATTTAAGTTTTTTCACATGAAGAAACCCTTTATTTTGATTGTCGCTCTGATTGGTTTATTCCTGTCCTGTCAACAGGAAAAACATGCTCTGCTTTACATAGGAACGTATACCGACAAAGATAGCGAGGGAATTTACTGTTACTCCTATCATTCGGAGAATGGCGATCTGGTTTTAAAGAATGTTACGCCGAATAAGGAAAATCCTTCTTTTCTTGCCATTCATCCCAACGGAAAATTTTTATACGCGGTGAGTGAGGTGAATGATTTTCAGAAAATGGACAGCGGATCAGTTACCGCTTACCGGATTTCGGATGATGGAAAACTTGAAAAAATAAATCAGGAAGCCACAAAGGGAAACCATCCGTGTCATATTGCACTGTCACCCGATGGCACAATGGCTGTTGCAGCAAATTATACCAGCGGAAGTATCAGTATTTTTCGCGTTCATGAGGACGGCCGGCTTAGCGAAGTTAAACAACTGATCCAACATGTCGGACAAGGACCTGACAGCACTCGTCAGCAAGGTCCACATGCCCATTCCTCGTTGTTTACAAAAGATGGTCAGTTCTTGGTAACGGCTGATCTGGGGACTGACCGGATTGACTTTTATTCTCGTCTGCCGGACAGCATCGGCTACCAGCCTGCCCCGCAGGGACCCGTTTCAATGACTCCCGGCTTTGGTCCGCGGCATTTTGACTTTTCACCGGACGGACAGTTTATTTATGTGATGAATGAAATGGGGTCGGCTGTTACCGTGCTTCAGAATTCGGACGGCGCCTTCAGAACGATTGAAACGATTTCCAGCTTGCCTGCCGGTTATAACGGCCAAAGTTATGGTGCAGACATTCACCTGAGCCCGGACGGGCGTTTTGTCTATTGCTCGAATCGTGGTCATAATTCGATTGCTGTTTTTTCGCGCGACGGGCAGTCAGGAAAGATTTCTCTGGTCGAAACGGAGCCTGTACAGGGTGACTGGCCAAGAAATTTTGTTCTTTCTCCGGATGGAAATTACCTGTTTGTAGCTAATCAAAGGAGCAATAATGTTACCGTGTTTACTATTGACAAAGAAACAGGCAAGCTTTCGTATGCCAATCAGAATATGCACATTCCGAGCCCGGTATGTTTGAAATTTTTGGTAAAATGAGTGAGCGGAAAATCTGCTCACTCATTCTGTTTAACCATTTTCCCTGCTTCCTTTTATAAAGGCCATGGGGTTGTAGAAAATGCGGTCACGGAGTTCAGCCTGACGGGTCAGCCTCCAGCGTTCGACATAGGTGATTACTTTCCGCAGTAAATCAAAATACAGAGAGATCATTAACAAGGCGGAAAGGATCCACATGACGGCAATATTGAAAAAGACCGTTCCGGCTTTAAAACTGCCCAGTTGTTTTGAAGAAGCATAAAAATGCGCGCTTCCGTTCCTGTGTACTGACTGGCGGTAGACGGGCTCATCTCCCTGATAGATGCGATTATTGAAAATATATATTTTATGAGGGGAGTATTTATCCCGGACGATCTGCTCCAGTTTTTTGTTGGTGTGCTTGTTTTTGAAATCAAGCAAAAGATCGATATTTCCGTTAAATCCATCCAGCATTTTCTGATAGGATTGTTCCAGCTCTGCTGTAGCGACTTCATACTTGTGCGTATAAACCTGTTTTACCGATTGCAGGTAGTCAAAAAGCGGTTGTGTCTTGCTTTTATCATATCCCGGAGTCCCCATCATACGCAGTACCGGGCGGACAGAATCAGATCCCGGTTGAATGGTTTGCATAAAATCGGAGAATGAATTACCGAGCAGTTCTTTAAGCTGTTCTGCATCTTTATTTTTGTGCTGTTCGATGAGCCTGTTATAAACAGTTAACTGTTTTTCAACTTCGGGTATCAGAAAATAGGTGTCAAAAGCAAGCTTGTTTTTGAGTGTTTCCTGATCAAACAGATGCCGGCGGTATGGATTATTTTTAAATTGGTTGACTGCCAGTGCCTCATATGACCACCTTGAGATCATGAAATCTCCGATCAGTGGCGTTTTATCATAACTGCTCAATGAATGATGCATCTTGTTAAAATCGACAATGACCCCGCTTAGCAGCAACTGGGGCACAAGCATAAGCGGGATCAGGATATAGATCGCCACGGCAGAATCAAGTCCTGCAGAAAGATTGAGTCCGAGCAGGTTTGCAAAACAGGCTGTCGAAAACAGAACGGCCCAGGTTGAAAAGGTTAAATCGCGGATCTCCAGAACAAAATGACCGATGACAATAAAGGAAAATACCTGAACGGCTGAAATCAAAAAGAGGATGAAGATCTTTGATGAAAAATAAGCGCCTCTGCTTAGGTTAAGAAATTCCTCCCTTTTCCGGATTTTCCGGTCTTTGAAGATCTCTTCGGCGCTGATACTAAGTCCAATAAAAAGGGCAACCACGACACTCATAAACAGGAAAGCCGGGATGTTGACATTTTCACTAAAAATATACTTGCCCTGATCGGAGTATTTCGAAAAAAAGCTGAGGATAAGAGCCAGAACAGGGGCTTCGAGCAAAGCAATTGCCAGATACTGCCGATTCGATCTTTTCGTAAGAAAATCCCTTTTTATGAAAAGTTTCAGTTGTTTAAACCAACCGGGAACCTGAAATATTGCCGGCGGAAATTTTTCAGTTTTTACCGGGTTTGCCTGCATGAACTCGAGTACTTTAGGTTCAATTTTTTGCTGGTAACTCTGGTACCATTCCTCTGGTGAGATTTTTCGTTTGCGAATACTTTTACCGAAAGGATCCACCATCCGGGCTTCAATGATGCGAAGAGGCTGTTCTGTTTTAACATTTCCGCAGGCCAGGCATTCACTTTCATCCGGATTGACATAGTTTGCCTGATGTTTGAAATAGGTGATGGCGTCCATGGGGTTTCCAAAAAAAACGACCCGTCCTCCCTTGTCCATGATGATGATCCGGTCAAAAAGCTTGTAAATGTCACTGGACGGCTGATGAATATTGGCAAAGACCAGCTTTCCCTTTAAACATTGCCTCTTTAAAAGGTGCATGACTTTTTCCGAGTCGGATGAAGATAACCCGGAAGTTGGCTCATCAACAAAAAGAACAGAAGGTTCCCGCATCAGTTCCAGTGCAATGTTGAGACGTTTGCGCTGTCCGCCGCTGAGAATTTTCTTTAAGGGATTTCCGACCACCAGATCACGCGCTTCGAGCAGATCGAAGTTGGAAAGTGCCTGTTCAATAATCTGTTCAATATGTTCATTATCCATATTCCCGAAACAGAAACGGGCATTGAACTCCAGGTTTTGGTAAACAGTCAGCTCTTCGACAAGCAGGTCGTCCTGAGGAACGTACCCGATGACCCCTTTGAGGATTTCCTCGTTTGCCGGATCGTGAAGGTCGTACCCGTTAATGATGATCTTTCCTTCCTGCGGTTTCAGCTTGCCATTCAGCACGTTCAGTAAGGTTGTTTTTCCTACACCGCTGCCACCTATAATGCCCACCAAATCGCCTGAACGCTCCTGAAAGCTAAATGGATGAAGTCCCCGTACCCGCTTGTTGAAACGGTACTCAATGTTTTCCGCATGAAAGACGATAAGCGGTTTGCCGGGATCCTGGATAAAACGGGTCATCACACTGCTGTAATAAATCGGAATAATCCGGGAGGTTTTCAGTATTCCTCCGGGGGGAAAAATGTACAGGCGTTTCTGGGTCAGCCGGTGTCCGTTCAGGTACATATTCCGCGGTCCCCAGTATTTGAAGAAAAGGGTGTTGATACTGGGTATCCGGATTAACTCCAGTTCTACCTGCTGATTATCCCGGGTCAGGTGCTTGACCTGTTTGTCAGGATAGTGAGGACTCCCGTTAACTACGAAGAGCCAGCTCTTTTCCTTAACCTTGCCGATGGAGAAAAGCGTAAAGCGGTATAGATTCTGATATTCCTTCTGGTCAATTTTCAGACCGATCGCGACTACATTCACTATTTTCAGGTCTTCCTGGCTGAAACCTTCCGGCTTATTGATAAAATTCAACAATTGGGATACAATTAAATACCGTGCATGGAGATCGAAGTGATCCACAATCCCCAGGCATATCCCGTTCAGGTATTTCCGGTTAATAAACCGTTCACCATTGCCCTGGTTCGTATACAGGATTTCCCGGTGTTCAATGTGGTAATAGGTGATGAACTTCCCGTAAAACTCCAGATATTTATCGGTCAGCTCTCTGCTGAAATTTTCTCTCAGATAAGATTCGACCAGAGCCGTACTTGCCGTGGGAACTTTATCACGAAAGTTCGTAATGATCGCAAAAAGCTTAATTAATGTTTCTATTATTCCTTCGTACATATAACCGGAAAATTATGCTGCATCCGCTTTGAACAGATATAAGAGCCCGTTTGTGAAAAGGAACGGCCTGAATTCATTTGACCAGTTCATCCCGGATACCCGTTATTACTTCCGTTAGGTTATTCACCTGGGCTTCCGTCATGGAAGTTGATCCTTTTTCCATGGCATAGACGGCATTGATCTGTTTGATGTCGCCGTACGCATCTTTCATCAATTCAGCATCCTTGAAATTTTCAATCATTTTCTCCAGCTTCATGAGCGGTTCCTTTTGGAAAAGGATCGCCTGGATGATTTTCGGATTCTGAAAGGTATTTTCAGAAATATGCGTGGTCAGATATAAACCTTCTACGACAGTCCCTGTCATGATCAGATAGGAGATCTCTGTCCGTCCCTGGCTGTTCAGATAAGAATAGGTGTTCTCAAACATGTTGGTTACAATTTCAACCAGTTTATCCTTGTTGTTCAGATTGGCTTCAATCTGATCGGGCAGCTCCTGATCGAAGGCTGCCGTAAAATCCAGCTCCTGTACCAGGGTCTGACAGGCTGTAAAACAGGAGTTGATTTCAGCTTTCTGATTGTAAGTAGTTGCGTATGCCAGGTCAGCCGCATAAATTCCCAGATTAACTGCTTTATCCCTTTCCGAAAAATAATTTTCTGCATTCTGCGAGTCATTCGAAATTCCGACAATATAGCTGGCTTCTATCTGGTTCAGCATGTTGGCTACCTCAAAAGCAGATGGAAGGGGATAGGTATATTCCCGGATTTCCCGTTCGAGTTTCTCTTCGGCGGTAGGCGTATCGCGCTTCTTCTCCTGTTTCCCGGTGCAGGAAATCAATCCTGCAGAAAAAGCGGCTGCAGCCAGAGTCAAAAAAATGAAACGGTATGCTTTGGTTGTCTTCATGAGTATGGTTTTATTTAATTTCATTTTCCGCTGATCAGCCGGATGAATTCCTCGCGGGTGGCCACCCGCTCAAACGCACCGGTAAAATCGGATGTTGTTGTAATGGAGTGTTGTTTCTGAACCCCCCTCATTTGCATGCAAAGGTGCTGTGCTTCAATGACAACAGCCACGCCAAGCGGGTTCAGTGTATTCTGGATGCATTCCTTGATCTGCGTTGTGAGTCTCTCCTGAACCTGCAACCGCCGGGCAAAGGCATCAACCACGCGCGCAATTTTACTGAGTCCCGTAATATAGCCGTTGGGGATATAGCCAACGTGTGCCTTCCCGATAAAAGGAAGCATATGGTGTTCACAGAGGGAATAGATTTCGATGTCCTTTACAATGACCATTTGTCTGTATTCTTCCCTGAACATGGCGTTGCGCAACATGTTTTCCGGGTCCTGGTCATAGCCCTGCAACAGAAACTGCATCGCTTTGGCGATCCTCACCGGTGTTTTCTGGAGGCCTTCGCGGGATACGTCTTCTCCCAGTAGTTGAATAATCTCGCTGTAATGTTGGCTGATCTTTTCGGTCATCTTCCCGTCAAATTTGTCTATGCGCTGGTACGCGCTCTTCTTTCCGTTAAATGAATCTTCCATGTTTTGATCTAATCTTGTTTGCTGTAATGAACTGAACTTGTAAAGTTAAGAACTATCTGAATTAAAAGCAGGGGAATTCATATTAAATGCACGTGCACCCGGGGATTTTACGTTTTGATAACAGCCCCGGAGAACAACTTATTTGGTGAACGATGCTAGCGCTCGCGGGTAAACACCCAGTTATTACCTTTTGTGAGATGATCATTGAAATGATAGCCTTCCAGATCAAAAGCCTTCAGATCATGGTGATCGGTTATCTTGTTGGTCACCATGAACCGGCACATCAGTCCCCGGGCCTTTTTTGCAAAAAATGAAATAATTCGGTACTGACCATCTTTCTGATCCTGAAAAACCGGAGTAATAATTTCTGCTTTAACTTTCGACTCATCAATCGCTTTATAATATTCCTGGGACGCCAGATTGATCAGCACCGGGCCTGAATCCTTCAATTCCTGTTGAATGGCTTTCGTGATTTTTCCGCGCCAGAAGTGGTAAAGATCGGGGTAAGATCCGATGCTGATTTTTGTTCCCATTTCGAGCCGGTATGGCTGGATCAGGTCAAGCGGACGCAACAATCCGTATAAGCCGGATAAGATCCGTATTTTCTCCTGTGCTGTTGCCAATTCGCGCTCCGAAAAGGCCGACGCATTCATCCCGTCATACACATCGCCATTGAAAGCCAGTACCGCTTGTTTGGCGTTCTCCGGACTAAAGGGAGGTTCCCATTTCAGATTCCGTTCTGCATTGAGATGTGCCAGCTTGACTGAGATTTCCTGGATCCGGATTAAATCGGATGGCTTCAGCTTTTTCAGGCGAGCATTGATTTTGATGGCTTCCTTCAGAAAAGCCGGTTGCGTATACTGTTTGGTCGTTGCCTTTGAATCAAAATCCAACGACTTGGCCGGGGATATAACTATGACCATATGTTTAATTAGTTGTTTCTCTCAAAAACAAACAAAGCTCACTAAAAGTTTATCCGCGTCTGATTAATTGAACAACATTCTCCACATGATGCGTGTGTGGAAACATATCAATCGGTTGGATCCCGGCGATCTGATACTGCCCGTTCATCATGGACAAATCGCGCGCCTGGGTGGCAGGATTGCAACTGACGTACACGATCCTTTCCGGTTGCGCGGTTAAAATGGTTTGGATCACATCATCATGCATTCCGGCCCTTGGCGGATCGGTAATGATCACGTCCGGGTTCCCCTGTTCCCGGATAAAAGCTTCAGTCAGCACATGCTTCATGTCTCCGGCAAAGAACCGGGTATGACTGATCTGATTTTGCCTGGCATTGACTTTGGCATCCTCAATGGCTTCAGGCACATAATCAATGCCAATCACCTTTGCGGCTCCCCTGGCTATAAAATTGGCAATGGTCCCCGTGCCGGTATACAGGTCATAGACTGTTTCCTTTCCCGTCAGTTCAGCGAATCGGCGCACCACTTGATATAATTCCAGCGCCTGATCTGAATTCGTCTGGTAGAAGCTTTTCGGTCCGATCTTGAAACGCAGGCTTTCCATTTCTTCAAGAATGTGATCTTTCCCTTTAAAAGTCAGGATGTCCTGATCACTTATCGTGTCGTTTGCTTTTGAATTGATCACGTACATCAGGGAATTGAACTCCGGAAACCTGTCTGCGATGGCTTGCAGCAGTGACTCCCTTTTTTCCTGGTCCTCATAAAAAAAGGAAAGGATCAGCATATTTTCTCCTGAAGAGGCGGTACGGACAATCATATTCCGCAGAAAGCCTTTCAGGTTGCGGATATCAAAAAATTCCAGTTTATTTTCCCGGGTATATTCCCGGATAAAATTGCGGACCGAATTGGATGGCTCCGGCTGAAGCCAGCATTTTTCGATGTCGATAATCTTATCAAATAACCCGGGAATATGAAATCCCAACGCATTCGACTGTTGAATTTCTCTTCCTTCTCGGATCTCTTCGGTACTTAGCCAGCGCACGTTTGAGAAACTGAATTCCAGTTTATTGCGGTAGAAAGTGTCTTTCTTTGACCCCAGTATGGGCATGATTTCGGGTAACTGAAGATGTCCGATGCGTGTAAGCTGGTCAGCTACCTGTTTTTGCTTGTAAAACAGCTGCTTTTCATAGGGAAGATACTGCCATTTACAACCGCCGCATACCCCGAAATAATCGCAAAATGCCGCTTTCCGGTCGGGCGACTCCCGGACCAGATTGACCACTTTTGCCTCCGAATAATTCTTTCTCTTTTTAATAACCTGCAAGTCAACAACGTCCCCGGGAATCACGTGGGTAGTGAATATGACCATACCGTCAATACGGGCAACGGCTTTTCCTTCGGCACCAATGTCGGTGATCAAAACATTTTCATAAAAAGGCTTGTTTTTGCGGCTTCTTCCCATTTCTTAAAATTTCTGCAAAAATAGGAAAAGGATTGGACATAGTTTCTGCTATCTTTGCACTTCAAATTTTTTGTTATGATTTCGGTTGATCAATTGGTTGTCAGTTTTGGTGGGTTTGATTTATTAAAAGGAATATCATTTTTGATTACTCCCAAGGACCGGATCGGTTTGGTGGGAAAAAACGGAGCGGGGAAATCCACTTTACTGAAAATTATCGCAGGGCTTCAGCAGCCAACGTCCGGAAATATTTCAAGTCCCAAAGATACCAGACTTGGATATTTGCCCCAGCATATGGTTCTGTCAGATACACGGACGGTGTTCGAAGAAACCCGGAAAGCATTTGATGAAATTCTGGACATGAAAAAGGAGATTGATCAGATCAATCACCAGATCATCACCCGGGAAGATTACGAGTCGGCTGAATATTTGAATCTGATCAACCGGCTTACTGAATTGAATGATCGGTTCTTAATGATCGGCGGTGGTAATTTTGAAGCTGACATTGAATTGACATTAAAGGGATTAGGTTTTGACAGGAAAGATTTTGACCGGCCTACATCCGAGTTCAGCGGAGGTTGGAGAATGCGTATTGAACTGGCGAAAATATTACTTAAAAAGCCGGATATTTTTTTATTGGATGAGCCTACAAACCATTTGGATATTGAATCAATCCAGTGGCTGGAAGATTTTTTAAAGGGGTATGGCGGATCGGTGGTGCTGGTTTCGCATGACAAGGCATTTTTGAATAATGTGACCAACCGGACGATTGAAATATCACTTGGACAGATTTATGACTTCAAGGCAAACTACGACCGTTACCTGGAACTGCGGAAGGAGCAAAAGGAAAATCAACTGGCGGCTTACCGGAATCAGCAGAAAATGATTGAAGACACGGAACAGTTTATTGAACGATTCCGCTATAAGGCTACCAAGGCGGTGCAGGTGCAGTCGCGCTCCAAGATGCTGGATAAACTGGACCGGATCGAAATAGACGAAGAAGACAATTCCCGTTTGAATATTCGTTTTGCTCCCGCCCTGCGATCGGGTACAGTGGTGGTTGATTGTAAGCATCTGTCAAAGAATTATGGTGATTTACAGGTGTTGGATGATATCCACCTGACGATTGAGAGAGGGGAGAAGATCGCTTTTGTAGGAAAGAACGGCGAAGGTAAAACCACGCTGGCTCGTATTATTATCAATGAATTGGATCACAGGGGTGATCTGAAGATCGGGCATAATGTAAAAATTGGTTATTTTGCTCAAAACCAGGCGCAACGGCTGGATGAAAATCTGACTGTGCTTGAAACTGTTGATCAGATTGCGGTCGGGGAAATCCGTACGAAAATCCGCGACATTCTTGGCTCATTCATGTTCTCCGGCGATGATGTGGAGAAAAAGGTGAGGGTACTTTCCGGTGGTGAGCGTACCCGGTTGGCCATGATCAGGCTGATGCTGGAACCCGTGAACTTTTTAGTGCTTGATGAACCGACAAACCATCTGGATATGCGTTCAAAGGAAAGGCTGAAGCAGGCCCTGATCGATTATGACGGTACCGTTTTGGTTGTATCGCATGACCGTGAATTTCTGGATGGACTGGTGAATTGCGTCTATGAGTTCAAAAATAAAAAGGTCCGGCAACACCTCGGTGGCATTTATGATTTCTTGACCAAAAAGAAAATGGAATCGCTCAGGGAACTTGAGCAACGGAGCAAGCCCGCAGTTCAGTCGGTCGCTGAAACAAAAAAAGGAACAGAGGCGAATAAATTCAGTTATGAAGAGCGTAAGGAAATCAATAAAAACCTGACACGTCTCGAGAAAGGCATCGTCCTGGCGGAAGATGCCATTACCCGTATTGAAGAGGAGATCGAACAAATCGATAAAAAGATGACAGACCCTGACTGGTCCCCTGATCCGGCGCTTTTTGAACAATATGAGCAACTGAAGGCGAGCCTTAAAAAGGTGATGGAGGACTGGGAAAAGCAGAACAATGAATATGAAGAACTTCAGCGGCTAAAAACATGGTGAAAAAACGGTAAATTGCCGGATTGTAAAAACTAAATTCGTTAAGATGAATCAGCCTCAGAAAAAAAGTGAAGATATGATTTTTGGCATCCGGGCCGTGATCGAAGCAATTAATTCAGGTAAGGATATTGATAAAGTGCTTTTGAAGAAAGGGCCGGGTGGCGAATTGTATCAGGAAGTTTTTGAACTGATCCGTTCTCATCAGATCCCGTTCCAGTTTGTACCGCTTGAGAAGATTAACCGGATCACCAGGAAAAATCATCAGGGAGTTCTTGCTTTTATCTCTCCGGTAACCTTTTATGATATTGAAAATTTTCTTCCTTCTTTATTTGAAAAAGGTAAAAATCCCTTTATCCTGGTTCTCGATGAAGTAACTGATGTGCGCAATTTCGGTGCAATTGTGCGAACGGCCGAATGTGCCGGTGTGGATGCGATCCTGATTCCGGAGCGGGGGGCTGCGCGCATTAATGCCGATGCGGTCAAAACCTCGGCAGGCGCGCTTCATCTGATGCCGGTCTGCCGGACCCGCGACCTGCGCAGAACCGTACTTTTCCTGCAACAGTCCGGATTAAAACTGATCGCTGCCACCGAAAAATCGGCTGATCTGTACAGTCAGGCAGATTATTCCGGCCCGGTTGCCATTATTATGGGATCGGAGGAGACCGGAATCGATCCGCAAATCCTTTCCATTGCCGATGAACGGGTTAAAATTCCAATACTCGGACAAATCCAGTCACTGAATGTTTCGGTTGCGGCAGGACTGCTGGTTTATGAAGTCATCAGACAGCGCGAACCGCTCAAAGAATAATGGGTACCTGCCTTTTAAAAGTCTCTTCCAGTGAAATAAATGTTTCCGTACTGGAAACTCCTGGTATTTTCTGCAACCTTTCACTGAGGATTTGTTTCAGATGCTCGTTGTCCCGGGCATAGACTTTGACAAAAACCGCATATGCGCCGGTTGTGTAATGGCACTCAACAATTTCTTCGATTTCATTGAGCCGGTGCGCCACACTTTCATAAAAACTTCCTTTTTCAAGAAAGACGCCGATATACGTGCAGGTTTTATAATCTACTTTTTTGGGATCGATATGATAACCCGAGCCAGTGATCACCTGCATTTCGATCATCCGGTTTACCCGCTGATGCACCGCTGCCCGGGATACACCAACCTCTGTCGCAACATCTTTAAACGGTATCCTGGCATTTTTCGTAATAATATCCAGAATATGAAGATCAATTTGGTCCAAGTTATTTCTTAAGGTCATTTTTTTTTGTCGTTTTTTTTAAAATATGGTTTAAATGTAGTGAAATTTTAACAAATAGCGAAAAAGCAGCCGAAATCCGCAAAGAGAACAGATTGCAGCTGCCTGATCTGTCACCGGGATGAATATTTTATTAAAACAATGTATCAAAATGAAAGATGTATTTGTTTAATAATTTAAAACTGATAATTTTGTTCCGACTTTAGTATCAATATGATTTAAAAAATCAAATTGTTTGACTTATTTGTAAATTTATAATTTTGATGTGATGAATAATGGTAAACTTCGGTGGTTTTTGATCCTTTTTCTGTTAATAGCCATAAGTATTGTGGGCGTTTTAATGCCGGAAGGGCCGGGTACTGCAAGTGACCCTGCCATTAATCCGGGAGATGTTGCCTGGTTACTGACGGCTACAGCAATGGTTTTACTGATGACTCCGGGACTTGCTTTTTTTTACGGAGGGATGGTTCATCCTAAAAACATTATCTCGACGATCCTTCAGAGTTTTATCGCCATGGGCATTATTAGTGTGCTATGGGTTGTTGTTGGTTTTAGCCTGGCATTTGGAGACAGCCTTGGCCCGGATAAATTTGGGCTGATTGGGAACCCTCTGACCTTTTTCATGTTCAGGGGCGTGGACGGGGCGACCGATCCTGCTTTAAGCCCAACGATCCCGTTGGCATTATTTGCCATGTTTCAACTGAAGTTTGCCATTATAACGCCTGCATTGATTACGGGTTCGTTTGCAGGAAGGGTACGGTTCCGGGCTTATATGCTGTTCATGATCCTTTTTTCCTTATTTATTTATGCACCCTTGTGTCACTGGACCTGGCATCCGAACGGATTTCTGCGCAACTGGGGGGTTCTTGACTTTGCAGGCGGAACCGTTGTCCACATGTCGGCCGGATTTGCCGCTTTGGCAGGAGCCATTTTCCTTGGAAAACGGGAAGACTTTGGTAAGGAGATCAAACCTGCAAACATCCCGTATGTCCTGCTGGGGGCCAGTATGCTTTGGTTCGGCTGGTTTGGTTTTAATGCCGGCTCGGCACTGGCGGCCAACTCTACGGCTGCTTTGGCCCTGATGAATACCAATACGGCATCGGCTGCAGCCATGCTCGCGTATTTGTTTTATGATATGGCAAAAGGGAAAAAACCCTCGGCAATGGGTGCCGCAATTGGCCTTGTTGTCGGATTAGTAGCCATTACACCTGCCGCCGGTTTTGTCAGCATAGGAGCCAGTATTTTTATAGGCGTGGCGGCTGCCCTGGTGAGCAATTATGCCATTGCGCTGCGTTCGAGAACAAAACTTGATGATACATTGGATGTGTTCCCGGCGCATGGAATGGGCGGTATTGTCGGAATGATCCTGACGGCAGTATTTGCACAAAATGTGGGACTCATCCATGGTGAAACCAGGACCTTTTTCTATCACATGCTGGCGCTGGTTATTGTGGGGCTGTTTACTTTCGGCGGTTCCATGCTGATGTATAAGGTTACGGACATGATTGTGCGGCTGAGGATATCACCGGAAGGAGAGAAGAAGGGGCTCGATATCAGCCAGCATCAGGAGTCATATGACTTCGAATATAAAAGTGAAGAAGTCTTAACATCCTGATTAAACGGAACTGTTCCGAATGAAAAAACCGTCAGGAAAGACGGTTTTTTTTATTGTTATTTAAACACTTACTTGATCGGTACCTGCCGTTTGAAATCCATTCCCAGAGAAATAAATGTTTCTGTTCTGGCTATTCCCTCAATTTCCTGTAACTCTTCATCGATGATCCTTTTGAGATGCTTGTTTGTTTTGGTCTGAACCTTGATGAAGATCGCATATTGGCCTGTCGTGTAATGGCATTCCACAATTTCAGGGATTTTTAGCAATGCTTCCGCGACCTGGTTGTGGTATTTTGCCTTATCCAGATAAATGCCCATGTAGGCGCAGGTATTGTAGCCCAGCTTGGAAGGATTCACAATAAACTCACTTCCCGAAACGACTCCCAGATTCAGCAACCGCTGAACTCGTTGGTGGATTGCTGCCCCCGATACACCGCACTCACGGGCTACTTCCAGAAATGGAATACGGGCATTTTTAGTGATTAACTTGAGGATCTTTTCGTCAAGCTCATCAATCTGCGGCAGCGGTTCAATATAGTCCTGATTCATCATATGGTAAAACAATTTTCTTTTTTTAAATTGATACATAAGGGTACAAAATAACGACAATTATTAATGATGTCAGTTTTTGTACCTGATATTTGAAAAAATCTGCCTGCCTTTCGCTTTGATTTGATAAAATTACAGATTTCATTCAGGCCAGCAAATGTAGAATAATTTTTTTTATTTCTCAATGACATAAAAGATGTTAATTTACAAGATTGAGCGTGACTGTTGACAGGGAAATTTATCATTTTTGTTGTTACATTTAAAGGCAAATCAAACTGCAAAAATATGACACGGATCTGTCTCCTTTTTTTTATCGTCTTTTCCGGCTTATCTGTTCCGTTGAATGCACAGGTTTTTAAAGACAGTACCTTGCGAATCGACTATTTGCTGGGTGGAACCCACAATCAGACAGAAGTTTTTATCCAGGGAATGAAAAAAGAACCTCCTCATGCGTTTTCCGGGAATAATTTAATTGATCAGAATGATTACGGTACTTTTCGTTACCGAATGTATGATAACCGGAATGACAAACTGTTGTTTTCCAGAGGGTTTTGTCCTTTGTTCCAGGAATGGCAAACGACCGCGGAATCGAGAAAACTGAAGCGGAGCTTTTATCAGGCAGCCATTCTTCCTTTTCCTGCTGTTCCGGTTAAATTTACAATAGAAAAGAAAGCGAAGGAAGGGAGCTACCAACAGTTAATCGCACTGGATATCGACCCGCATGACTACTTCATTGTGAATGAGAAGCTAAATTCGTGGGAGTGCAGGGAAATTGTTCATAGCGGAACGCCTTCTGATAAAGTGGATGTGGTTTTTCTGCCGGAAGGCTATACGGCGGAAGAAATGGGGAAGTTTGTGGACGATGCAAATCGAATGACGGATGTTCTTTTTGCTGTTGAACCATTTGCCAGTCACAAAAGTGATTTTAACATATCCGCAGTTAAGGTACCGTCAGTGCAGTCCGGTACGGATGTTCCGGGTGAGCGGATTTACCGGAATACTGCATTTAACGCCACATTTTATACCTTCGATGTGTCGCGTTATCTGACCACAACCGATATGAAAAGCATTCATGATGCGGCGTCGGCAGTGCCATACGATCACATTATTATCCTGGTCAACAGTGACCGGTATGGCGGTGGCGGTTTTTACAATTTCCTGACTGTAACCACTGTTGATAATGAACTGACACCCCAGGTACTGGTCCATGAATTTGGACACGCCTTTGCCGGCCTGGCCGATGAATATTACGCTTCAGAAGTGGCTTATGAGGAATTTTACAACCTGAAACTGGAACCCTGGGAGCCGAATATCACCACCCTGGTTAACTTCGACCTGAAATGGAAGGATATGCTTGACGGCAAAACCCCTGTTCCAACGCCGCGCGAAGAAAAATACAAAAACATGACGGGCGTATTTGAGGGAGGAGGTTATGTTGCTCACGGGATTTACAGCCCCATGATGGATTGCAGGATGAAAAGCAACGTGGCGGCGGGATTTTGTCCGGTCTGTCAAAAAGCGATCATTGGGGCCATTGACCGGCATTGCCGTTAGCCGCCGGTTAAGGCACAGGGCAATGTACCGGTCTTCATTCTGCCCCATGCTCTATGCTCTATGCCCCCTATGCGTCTATATTTGCATATACGGCATGATCTTCAATGAACTGACGGCGGGGCGGGACCTCGTCTCCCATCAGCATGCTGAAGATCCGGTCAGCCTCTGCAGCATTTTCAATTGTTATCTGCCGCAGGATCCGCTTTTCAGGGTCCATGGTCGTTGTCCAGAGCTGTTCGGCGTTCATCTCACCTAAACCTTTGTACCGCTGAACATGAACCGACGATTCCTTACCGTCTCCCCATTCCTCGATGAGGCGGATACGCTGCTGATCGGTCCAGGCATATTCTTCTTTTTTTCCTTTTTTAACAAGGAAAAGGGGAGGAGTGGCTATATAGAGGTACCCTTCCTTAATGATCTCTTTCATATAGCGGAAGAAAAAAGTCATGATCAGGGTGTCAATGTGACTTCCGTCCACGTCGGCATCGGTCATGATGATAATCTTATGATAGCGGATCTTTTCAGTATTGGCAGCTTTGGAATCTTCTTCCGTTCCGATGGTCACACCAAGGGCAGTAAAAATATTCCTGATTTCCTCACTTTCAAAAACACGGTGCTGCATGGCTTTCTCGACGTTCAGGATTTTACCGCGCAAGGGTAAGATGGCCTGAAAACGACGGTTCCGTCCCTGTTTGGCTGTACCGCCTGCCGAATCTCCCTCAACCAGGTAGATTTCGCACAGTGCAGGATCCCTTTCCGAGCAGTCAGCCAGCTTCCCCGGCAGTCCGCTGCCTGACAGTACGTTTTTACGCTGAACAAGCTCCCTTGCTTTTCTGGCTGCATGACGTGCTGTGGCCGCTAAAATCACTTTATTGACAATGGTTCTGGCATCTTTCGGGTTTTCTTCCAGGTAATTGGACAGCATTTCGCTCACTGCCTGGTCGACCGGTTGACTGATCTCTGAGTTTCCGAGTTTGGTCTTGGTTTGCCCTTCAAACTGGGGTTCAGCGACCTTCACCGAAATTACGGCAGTCAACCCTTCCCTAAAGTCATCCCCGCTGATGTCGAATTTCAGTTTACTGAGCATCCCTGTCGATTCCGCGTAATTTTTCAGCGTCCGGGTCAGTCCCCTCCGAAATCCTGTCAGATGCGTTCCGCCTTCAATTGTATTAATATTATTTACGTAAGAATGGATATTCTCTGTAAAAGTGGTATTGTAGCTTAGTGCAATTTCAACCGGAACTTCTCCCTTTTCCGAATTGATGTGGATCGGATGCTCAATGAGTTTTTCCCGTGTGGCATCCAGGTATTCAACAAATTCTTTCAGACCTTCCTGAGAATGGAAGGTCTCTGCTTTATATTTTTCATCCTCACCCTTTTCTCTCAGATCGGTAAGCGTCAGCGTGATGCCGGCATTTAAAAATGCAAGCTCCCTCAGGCGGGCTGAAAGAATTTCATATTTATAGACGGTCGTCTGAAAAATCGTATCGTCGGCCTTGAAGGTGATTGTCGTGCCGGTTCGATCCGACTCTCCAACAACCTTCACCGGGTACAGCGGTTTCCCAATGTGGTATTCCTGAACCCAGATTTTTCCGTCCCGGTGGACCTCTGCCTTAAGCAAAGAAGACAGGGCGTTTACGCACGAAACTCCAACTCCGTGCAATCCTCCTGACACTTTGTAACTTCCTTTGTCAAATTTACCTCCCGCATGAAGCACGGTTAAGACGACCTCCAAAGCAGAGCGGTTTTCTTTTGTGTGAATTTCTGTGGGTATGCCACGACCGTCGTCGATAACTGTAATTGAATTATCTTCGTTGATAAATACATCGATCCGGGAACAATATCCAGCCATCGCTTCGTCAATCGAGTTATCGATCACCTCATAGACCAGATGATGAAGGCCTTTTTCATTGACATCTCCAATATACATCGCCGGACGTTTTCGCACGGCTTCCAAACCTTCCAGAACCTGAATGCTGTCTGCAGAATAATTGCCATTTCCGTTTGCCGGCTTATTTTCTAAATCGCTCATCGATATGTTGTTTGTTTTTAATCAAAACTGTTATCATCCATCCTAAAAAAGACGGTTAGGCATTACTGCGGGATTCTTAAAAAGACGCCGCAAAAAAATCCTTATTGGGGGTTTAAATTTATATAAATCAAGGAAAATCAGTTATTTAATTATCATTCTTCTCCTTCCGTGCCTAACATGCAAATATAGTAAAAATCAGTGGCATTCCGATCATTAAAAATAGATTAAAAACTGAATTTTTTCAACAAAATATCAAACACTTAAGATATTTAATATCAGAAAGTTATGTTTGTCTTCAGTGGATTTGTTTTCAGCATAGCCAAATCCCTGATTCGGAGCTGGTCAAAATGAATAACTCAGGCCCAAAAGAAAGTTAACTCCTTTGCCGGTATATCCCTGCCACCGATCATATTTTTGTGCAGAAAAGTTGTTGACCCTCGTCCAAAAACTAAGCTGTTCGGTAAACTCGTATTCAATGCTGAAGTTCAGGTCCAGGAACATGTCCATATTCCAGCTATAGGTTCGTCCGGGATAGGGATCGAATCCATTCGTTTGCTCATTGAATAATTCTGCCGCGATCAGTGCTTTTCTTTCGCCAACGTAGAAGATATCGGCAGTAAAGGTGAATGGTCCGTCCGGTTTAAACTGAACGTGAGCCGATGCTTCCATACCGGGCAACTGCCAGGCTTCCGCCTGTGATTGGGTGTCATAAGAATGATAAGTTCCTTTTAACAGGAAATCCATCATTCCGGATGCGGCATAGTGTATTTCACCTCCGACACTCAGTTGTTTTACATGGTCATATACCACATCGAATGTGTTGGTGCGGGTGATCAACACGTCTTCGGGTATATCGTTCCTGGTGTACCTGTTTTTCAGGATATAAAAATGGTGGTTCCGGATCGACGAATAATCAGCCTGAAAGCGATAATTCAGGTTGTTGGTCATCCTTCCGCGAAAGCCTCCGGTGAGGATATACCTGTATTTTGCATTTTTTACATTGTGGTAAGGATTGACATACGGATTTTCATCAAAGACCGCCAAATAATGATTTTGCTGTAAATATCCGTCAACGCCGCCAAACAGCGTAATCCAGTTTTTAACCGGCGAAAAGGAGGCTTTGATATTGGGTGTCAGCATGACATTTTCGACTTTGTCGGCATCCAGGGTGGTATAGCTGTTGATCCCAAGAGTTAAGGCGGCCAAATCGGTTCCAAAAGTTACGGCGGGATGCACTTCCAAGACCACTTTCCCTCGTTCTGTGAATACTTCGGAGTTTTCACTGTAAACGCTGTCGGTTCCTTCGATGTTCAGATAAGCATCGAGTTTTCCCTCAAACAGTTCAAAATCTTTTTTAAGCTGTCCGCCTACCCGGGCCAGACTTCCTTTTTGACCGGTTGCGGATGTATAATACTGATAGGCCAGGCCGGCCTCGTACCGGTCGCCCTGCCGGTTGCTTCCATCCAGTTTCAAATCGAAACCGCCTGCAGAAACGGCTTGTTTTTTATTCCAGAACGGCATGGTCTGTTGCTTGGTTTCATCGTCCACCTCCGGCCCCGGATAACCATAATAACGAAATCCCTTCCTGTTAAAAAATAAATTGCCTTTCAGACTGATCGAATCCCGGAAAAAGTGATTAACAAATAATTCAGCCTGATTGTCGCTGGCAGGGGCCTTAACCTGATCGCTGTTCCTCAGGCGGACTTTCCCGTGGGAAGAAAGATGTTTGAAGTGCGTTCCGAAAGTAGTCCGACCTGATCCGGCATTCAAAAAGACTTCACCGTAAGGGGAATTATAATTTCCGACTCCCAGCCTGAGAAGACCGAGTCTTTGTTCAGGTCCGGGTTCATCAACCATGCGGGCGGGCTGTACAGCTTCGACATGGAATTTTGTGAATACGGGAGTTGATTTGATCTGATAGTCAAAAATGGGTTTTTCGGTGTCCTGATGCCTGATCTGCGGGATCTCATTAATTTTGTATGCTCCGGAAACACTGGGCTCGTAAGGTTTGACAACTTCCACTTCTTTTTTCAAATCCGGTTCCTTTTCCTGTCCCCATGACCAATGACTCATGGAAAACAGGAGCAGGACCAGTGACAGCGAACTAAGTCTTTTTATTCTGTTTCGTTCCATATGCGTTCTTTTTTTTGTTTACTGTTGGTTGATATCAATTTCCATGGGAACATCCTTTTTTTGCTGCTGCCGCGATTGCGCTTCTTCGAGGCTTTTCAGCTTGTTGCTTGCTGCCTCAATAATCCCGTCATTTTTTATCGGGTAATTTTCAACAATACTTTTTAGGGTATGTTTAGCCTGAAATTCATCATCATGACGAAGGTAAACATCGGACAATAAAATAAAGCTTTTGGCAAGCCAGAACTGATGCGGTGTGTTCGTGGATATAAAATCCATCACTTCATTTTCCGCCTCTTTCAGTTTATTTTGACTGAAAAGGATTTCTGCCAGTATATATTTTGATTCTGCCCCCTCCGCTGATTTGGGATCCCGGGCAAGTTCCCGGAATAAGGGGAAGGCCTGATCCTGATCTCTGTTGATATATAATGACTTAGCCAGCCGGTATTTGGCTTCGCGTTTCAGTACATCAGGAAGATTTTCGGTCTCAAGCAAGGCTTTTGACGCTTCCATGCTTGCCGCATAATTTCCCAGCTCAAATTCGCAGCGCATGATCCCTGCACGCGCCTTCTGCACATTCCATTTTGAATTCGACATTTTTTCCAACTGCCGGTAATAGTTAAGCGCCGGTGCATAAGCGGCGGCGTTATACTGAAGCTCTGCCGCTCTTGCCAGGGCAGGTTCTGTGAAAATGTGGTCCATGGTTGAAAGAACCCCTTCATAATCCTCCAGTGCTGAACTGTATTCGCCGGCGGCATATTTGCTTTCAGCCAGATAAAAGCGGGCGTTGAGGCTAAAACTGCCGGAAGGGAATTGCTTCAGGTAACGTTCCAGATAGCTGCGTGCCTTCGGGTCTGCGTTCATCACCAGTTTTTCGGCCGCCTGATAGTTGAGCGAGTCCTGTTCACTTACAGAAACCTGTATGCCGGAGCCCGCATCCTGTGCATAGGCGAAATAGCCATCGATATTATTCAGTTCCACATAATTGTTTTTAATTCCCAGCATGGCTGATTTGGCCTCCGGGCTATTGGGGAACTGCTCAGCAACCTGTTTATAATATTCGAGCGACTTGTTAAAATCAGATAAGTTGTAGTATACCAGCCCGAGCTGTAACAATGTTTTTGAACGATAACTGCTTTCGGGGTATTTCCCCAGCACATCATTGTAATAGCCGATTGCTGCCTGAGGCTGATTAATCCGCTCAAAAGTTTTTCCCAGTTCAAAACAGGCGTCATCTGCGAGGTCTGATTCAGCAAATACCTGCATCAGGTTCCGCAGGCTGCTGATCTTTTGGTCCTGTTCCTGCAACAATCCCTGGCATAACGCCTTTTGATACAATGCGTAATCGGGGTCGTACACATTCATCCGGTACGCGTGGTCATAATAAGTAATCGCATTCCGGTAGTCCCGTTTGATGAAGAAGCAGTCGGCCAGCCTGTTGTAAGCATCACCAACTTTATCCTGCGTCTGGTTCTGACTGGCCGTTATAAATTTTTGAAAGGATGAAATGGCCTGATCATATTCCTTCACCTGAAATAATGCATAGCCCAGATTGTAATGCGCCAGTTTGTATTCGGTTAGGGGAAGGGCTGCAGGAAGGATCAGGAATTGGTTAAATCCGGAAATCGCCAGTCTGTAATTTCCAAGATGATACATGGATTCAGCTCGCCAAAAAACAGCTCCGGCATGTATTTTACTGTCATAGGTCCCGTTCTCAAGCGATTTACTGAAGTTTTCAGCGGCTGCGGAATAGTTCAGGTTATTGAAAAGCTCAAGGCCGTAATAGAAGGTTACCCGTTGCCAGGCTTTTCTGATCGCGGCATTTTTTACCTGTATCTTTTCGATTGAGGCTGCAGCATCCCTGAAGTTGTTGGTGCTCATATAAACCTTGACCAGGTAATTGTATGCAGCCGCATTCCTTTCTGAATTCGGATAAAGTGAAATATACCGGTCAAAGGCATTAATCGTTTCATTAAACGGTGAATAGGACAATTCATAGGTGATCTTGGCAAAATTAAATAAGGCGTCTTCCTTAATTTCAGGATTGAAATTCATATCAGAAGCCGCCTCAAATGCGATACGTGCCTTATTTTTCTCACCTGTCCTGATATAACAGCCGGCTAAATGGTATAATGCATTTTGAGCCAGCAGGTCATTTCCTTTGGTTGCATCTTCCAGCGGTAAAATGGCATCCTGGTAGCGGCCGGTCACATAATAGCAGTATCCCAGCATATAATTTTCGTCCCTTTGTTTGCTTTGGGTTTTATTAAACCAGGATTCAAAATGAGGAATGGCTTCACTGAAGCGACTCAGTTGAAAATAAGAGTTGGCCAGGATTTTTGATAAAGCCGGCTTTTGCTGCGCATCCGCTGTTCCGATCAGGGGACCGGTCAGTTCGGCAACCTCTTCGTAACGCCCCTGTTTATAATAAATATGGCTGATATAGTAGGGAACTACTGACCCGAACGCGCTGTTGTTCTTCAGTTCGTTGAAGGCTTTAAGTGCATCGTCAAACTGATCGTTCAGGTATTTGATATGGGCCCAGTAATATTTGGCTGGTGCGGCCATTTTGGATCTTGAATCCTTAATCTTTTCAAACTCGGCTTCTGCCTGATCATATTTTTCTTCGTGAAACAAGGCATATCCTTTTTGATAAGTTACCTTCACCTGGTCTTCCTTTGACAGGTCTGATAATTTCAGCTTCTCATATGCCTGAAGCATTTGGGCGTATGCATCATGCCTGAAACGGGCATTCCCCAGTTCAAGCCATGCCTGATTCAGGTATGGGCTCTCCGGATTTTTTCCAATGTATTGCTGCATGGCCTGTTCTCCATTTCCGGTTTTTGATTGAAGGGTACTTAAGGCCTGGTAAAAAAGTGCTTCAGAATGGATTTCAGAACCCGGACCTGTTTTCTCGGCGATCGCGGCAAATAGTTCACTTGCCGCTATAAAATCACGTTTTTCATACAGTTCCCGTGCCTGACGAATATCGGGGGAGATCGATTGATCGTATATCGTGTGCTGGGAATAGCCTGTAATGGCAAAGCTACAAGCAAATATTACGAACAGGATTAATCTTGTCCTCATAGGCTTTGAATTATATTTTGGATAAAAATAGTGATAATGTAGTGAGATTCGTCATGCCTGTGGTTTGTTTTCTCAACAATAGACTGTTTATTACCGTGTTTTATTACCTGATTGCGTAAAAAAAATTAGTTTTGCATCAGATCATAAACCGGTAAACAATGCAGCAATCTCCAATTATTTCACTGAATTCGGTCGATATCTTTCAACAGGACAAACTGATCCTGTCAAATGTCAATTTGCAGGTTGCATCCGGTGAATGGGTTTATCTGATCGGTAAGGTTGGCAGTGGCAAATCCAGTTTAATCAAAGTATTGAATGCCGAACTGAGTATTTCTACCGGAGAAGCCTGGATAGCCGGCTATGACCTGCGGAAAATTAAAATTTCGGAAGTACCCTTCCTTCGGCGCAAACTGGGAGTGGTTTTTCAGGATTTCAGGCTGCTGACCGACCGGACTGTCTACGAAAACCTGTATTTTGTGCTCAAAGCGACCGGCTGGAAGACGCAAGCCTCGATTGACGACCGAATCCACGAAGTCATCGGGAAGGTCGGGATGGCCAGTAAATTGAAAAGTATGCCTCATGAACTTTCGGGTGGCGAGCAGCAACGCGTTGTGATTGCAAGAGCCCTTTTAAATAATCCGGAAATCATCCTGGCTGATGAACCAACCGGAAACCTTGATCCTGAAACATCGGAGGAACTGATGGAAATCTTTAAGCAAATAAATAAACAGGGTAAAACCATTTTGATGGCAACCCATGATTATATTCTTCTGAATAAATATGCTTCCCGTACGCTTATTTGTGCGGACCAAATACTCTCTGATCCGGCAAAAGCGACTGCCGAGGACGTGGACTTTTCCGAATTGCTGGATATTTAGAAAAAGATGTTTTAAGGAAACCGACACCGGTTTCCTTAAAACACAGGTATTGTTTTAGCCTGAATGGCCTATTGAGCAGGAGGAGGAGTAGCTGTAGCCGGATCTTCAGCCGGGGTTTCGACGGATGTTGAATCTGCCGGAGCAGTAACATCTTGTTGTTGATCTTCCGTGCCTTCCATCTGTATTTCAGTTCCTTCTTCCTGCGCGGGTTCATTTTTGGGTTTGTTACCGCTGCAGGCAGCCATAAATGCTGCAATACCTAATACCAAAAGAATTTTTTTCATTTTAAATGGGTTTAAACTTGTTAATAACTATCGGGTCTGACTTCGTTCTAAAGGCCCCGCAATATATACATAAGAAAGGTTCAGTATGCACCTAAGGTCAGAAAATTTCTTTTTTGTCGTAAATAACTGAATATAAATCTACAAAAGAAACGTCGCCTGTGAAAAGTTTATTGCCGGCAGACGCTTTTTTTTTCAAAAGACGGTGGAAATATTCGTAATTCCTGCGTTTCTGAAAGAGTGTCATTGATCATTTGTGTAATTAAAGATGGTTGGGGAACGGGTTTGTGACCCTTGCCGATTCGCTTTTTCTACACCGCGATCAGGACTGGTTACCGATATAATTCCGGTTTGTATATCTTTGCTGAAAAATTGGATATGATCCGCTTTAAACAGGATTTTTCACTGAAGAAATACAATACTTTTGGTTTGGATGTCAGTACCGGAAATTTCTTTGAATTCACGGAAGCAGAGGATCTGCCGGAGTTCCTTTGCTATTTCAGGTCATGGCAGCAGATGCCCCTGCTTTTTTTAGGAGGAGGCAGTAATCTGCTTTTTCGCAGTAATTTCGAAGGACTGGTCATCCATGCTAATGTTCCCGGTATCCGGTTGCTGCAGGAGGACCGGAATTCGGTATGGCTGGAAGCCGGTGCCGGCGAAAACTGGGATCGTTTTGTTTCCTGGTGTGTGAATTATCAATACGGCGGCATCGAGAACCTGTCGCTGATACCCGGAAATGTCGGGGCTGTTCCTGTCCAGAATATTGGTGCATATGGGGTTGAAATAGAGAATTTTGTTGTTTCGGTCAAAGGATTTGATTTAATGACTTTCCGGTTCCGTGAAATCCCTGCTGCGGAATGCAGGTTCGCTTACCGGAACAGCATTTTTAAGAACGAGCTGAAGGACAAGTTCGTGGTTACCTCTGTAATTTTCAGGCTGGAAAAATTTCCGGAATATCAATTACACTATGGTGATCTGAAAGTTGAAGTGGAGAAGTTGGGCGGCGAAAGTCTTCAGCATATCAGGGAAGCTGTTATTTCGATACGTAGCCGGAAGCTGCCGGATCCTGAAATTCTGGGAAATGCAGGAAGTTTCTTTAAGAATCCTGTTGTACGAAATGAACATGCGCAGCAATTGAAGTTGGCGAATCCCGACATGCCGGTTTATGCTGCCGGCGACGGCCTGTCAAAACTGGCGGCCGGATGGCTGATTGAACAATGCGGATGGAAAGGCTACCGGGAAGGCGACGCGGGAGTACATCAGCAGCAGGCCCTTGTTATCGTGAACCACGGAAAGGCTACCGGGGAGCAGTTGTTATCCCTGTCATCTAAAATCAGCAAATCAGTTTTGGAGCGGTTCTCCGTTGAACTCGAACCGGAAGTGCTTGTGGTTAACTAAGCGGACAGCTCATTCTTCGGGAGGGAGCTTTTTCTTTTCTTTTGAACCAATTTGAAAGAGCGGTATGGTTATTCCCGGGTTTATCTCATCATTGTCATAGGGATTTTCGGTTGTCCGGTGATAGGGTTTAACAATGATTTGATTGTGGGCATCCTTCTTTATCTCTTTCATGCTTTCTTCCACATTTTCCCGATCCTTCTCATAATTTCCGCTGGAGATGGCTTTTAATACGTAGGTCCTGTAAGGAACATATATTTTGATGGTTTCGCTTTTCGTACTTTTCCCGGTGTAAATGATCATCGGGGTCAAGGCGACGTGGTTGACCATCAGTGAATCTCCCTGTCGCAGGCTGGTCCTGAAAAAGCCTTGATCATTCGTTGTTACGATTCTTGCCGTACGGTAATTGATCAGATGTGCATTCTCCGCGGGAAGGGAATCTTCGCTAAAAATATAACCTTCCAGCAGGATTTCCTTTTTGGCCGGCTCCTGGGCAAATACAGACCCTGAAAAGAAAATTAAAGTCAGCAATAATAAAGCTCTCATTTCTTTTTTCAGCAAAAGTATTGTAAAACTTCTAAATATCGAATTCCTGATCCGCTCAAAACTTCCGGAATCCATGCTTCGTGATTCAGGAAATTTTTCCTGTATCGCGAATTCCACTTTCAATAACCCGACAGGCAGGGTCTATGTTCAATCCTGATCAAACTTACAGAACCCGATTGTTAAGTTTGTTTAAATTAATTCAAAAAGAGTAAAGCGTAGTAAGTCCCCAACAGCGGTCTTGAGTCTATTGCCAGATTTTCTGCTTATTTAAAGCTTGCTGGTATCTTCTTGCATTCAGGGAATGCTCTCTGAGTGTACGGGCAAAATTGTGGTAGCCGGAGAAATCTTCTTTGGCACACATGTAGAGATAGTTATGCTCCCTGGCATTCAAAACAGCCTCAATGCTGGATATTTCGGGAAAATTGATCGGACCGGGAGGGATCCCTGCATATTTGTATGTGTTATAAGGAGAGTCAATTTCTAAATATTTTGTCAGTACGCGTTTGATACTGAAATCGCCCAGGGCAAATTTGATCGTAGGGTCGGCCTGCAGGGGAATTCCCTTTTTGATCCGGTTGAGGTATAAGCCCGCGACAATGGGTTTTTCGTCTTCTTTGACGGTCTCTTCCTGAACGATGGAGGCAACTGTGGTCACTTCGACAGGGGTTAATCCCAGTATTTCCGCTTTTTTGGCCCTTTCCCCGTTCCAGAAGCGGTCGTATTCAACCTTCATTCGTTCCGTAAATTTTTCAGGCGTTGTGGTCCAGTATAGTTCATAGGTATTTGGAATGAACATGGCATGGAACGAGTATTTGTCGAATCCCATTTTGCTGACGACTGACGAATCAGTCAGGTGAGCCAGCAAGGTGGAAGAATCAGCCGCAAGGTAGCGGGATACTTTCCCCGCCAGTTCTTCCATAAAACGCAGGTTGTTGAACACAATCGATACAGCCTTCTGATTACCTGCCTTCAGCATATTGACGATGCTGTTGGTGTTTCGGCCTGCCTGAAACAGATATCTGCCGGGCTTGATCGAATGGGGATAATCTTTTTTTTTGGCGACCCATATAAAGGCCTTTTCATTTTTCAGTATTTCCTTTGCCCGCAGGGAATCCAGTACCTGATCGAATGTTGCCTCATACGGAATCGTAATCGTACCGGGATTCCTGACATTGTCTTCGAAAACATACCGGTATAGCTGATATGCTCTTAATCCGGCAATTATAAACGCTATTGTGACCAAAATGATCAGGACCTTATTCATTTTTGGGAACAGCATAACCAGATTATGTTTTTTTAAGTTCATTTTCTGACGCATTTTAGATCACAAATTTAGTTTTTTCCGGTAATCCCGAAAATAGCTGTTCGTTTCTAAAATTTTCCAAAATCAGATCCGCGTGAACGCAGATTAATGCAAAATCCTTACTTTCGTGAGCATAAAAATCAAATTCAAATGAGTATGCATCAGGTTAAACTTGCTGAGAACGTTTATTATCTGGGTTACAATGACCGGCGCACCCAATTGTTTGAAAACATTTGGCCACTTCCTTTCGGCGTATCCTATAATTCTTATTTGGTTGTGGATGAAAAGGTTGCCTTGATCGATACGGTTGAACGCCATTATATTGACGACTATTTGCAGGATTTGGAAGACATTCTGAAAGGACGTCCGGTGGATTATCTGATCATTAACCATATGGAACCGGATCATTCAGGCGCCCTTCGTGCCATCGCCGGCAAATACCCGGACATCACGCTGGTGGGAAATAAAAAGACATTCGGCTTCGTTGAAAGTTTTTATCTGAAGCCCGGAAATATGCTGGAAGTCCATGATGGCTCCCTGCTGAGCCTGGGACAGACCCAATTTCAGTTTCAGACAATTCCGATGGTCCATTGGCCTGAAACCATGGTGAGCTTTGACGAAACGCATCAGATCCTGTTCTCGGGTGATGCATTCGGAAGTTTCGGCACCCTTGACGGAGGAGTTTTTGACGACGAGATCAACCTGGCTTTTTATGAAGAGGAGGCTATGCGTTATTTTACCAACATTGTCGGAAAATACAGTCCGCATACGCAGCGGGCGATCCATAAACTGGAACCCCTGGATATCCGGATGATTGCCGCGACGCACGGTCCGGTTTGGCGAACCAACCGGGAATGGATCCTTAGCCGCTATAATAAATGGAGCACCTATACCACCGATCCGGGCGTGATTATTGTTTATGGTTCCATGTACGGGAGCACCCAGAAAATGGCTGAGGTCATTGCCCGGCAGCTTTCAGTGAGAGGCATTAAGAATATCCGCGTATATGATTCGTCAAAAACCCATGCTTCGTACATTATCAGTGATATTTTTAAATACAGGGGGCTGATACTCGGGAGCTGTGCCTACAATAATGAAATGTTCCCCAATATGGAGTCGCTGCTGCTTAAAATCAGGCATATGGGGATCAGGGATCATTACCTGGGCCTGTTCGGCAACTATTCCTGGAACGGAGGCGGTGTAAAAAACCTGAAGAAATTTGCCGACGACATCAAGTGGGAGCTGGTCTATGAGCCTGTTGAAGAAAAAGGAGGGCTAAAACAGGCACAGTATGACGAATGCCTGAAGCTCGCGGATGCGATGGCCGAAAAGTTAATATGTTGACACCCTTTTACCATTTTAACCATAAAATTTATGAAGCTTTCAAGAAGGAATTTTATCATGAGTTCGGCAGCGCAGGCAGCCGGCATTGCAAGCATCCCGATGATTTTATCAGCTACCTTGCCTGCCGAAAAGAAAAAGACCGGCAATACGTTATTGAAAAAAGATGCGGTTGTACTTTTCCAGGGCGACTCCATAACGGATGCAGGAAGAAACAAAAAAGAGCAAAACCCGAACAATGCCGGTTCGTTTGGCAGTGGTTATGCTTTGATGGCAGCGGCTGGCCTGCTTGCGGAAATGCCCGAAAAAAATTTGACGATTTACAACCGGGGGATCAGCGGGAACAAGGTTTACCAGCTTGCGGAACGTTGGCAGGAGGATTGTCTTGACCTGAAGCCGAACCTGCTGAGTATCCTGATTGGTGTCAATGATTACTGGCACAAGCGTAACGGAAATTACGACGGTACTGTCGAGGTTTATGAAAAGGATTTCCGGGCATTGCTAAAGCGGACACAAGGTGCATTGCCGGATACAACCGTATTGATCTGTGAACCGTTTTCGGTGGAGGGGGGTACGGCGATCGGCGATGGATGGCAGCCTGAGTTTGAGCCATACAGGAAAGCGGCAAAAGCCATTTCAGAAGAATTTGGAACACTTTTTATTTCTTACCATACGATTTTCAAAGAGGCGCTGAAACATGCTCCGGCTGCCTACTGGAGTCCGGATGGAGTTCACCCGTCCATGGCAGGAGCACAGCTCATGGCTAAAGCCTGGCTGAAAGTAGTTTGTTAAATAAAAAAGCCGGGCTTGAACCGGCTTTTTTATTTGAATTATGCTAAAAGCGATTTCACCTGGTTATACACATTTTGACCGGTAAATCCCAGTTTTTCGTCCAGAACGGTATAGGGTGCAGAGAATCCGAAAGAATTCATGCCGAATACTTTCCCGTCGGCGCCGGTCAGGCCTTCCAGGGTCACAGGAAGGCCTGCTGTCAGTCCGAATTTTTTTATTCCTGCGGGCAGGACCTTATTTTGATAGTCCGCGGTTTGTCTGCGGAATAATCCTTCAGAGGGAACCGATACGATCCGGCATTTGATGCCATCTGCTTCCAGGAGGGTCGCGCCGTCGACCAGCGTGCTGACTTCCGAACCACTGGCCAAGAGGATGACATCGGGGATTCCGGCACAGTCGGACACCACGTAAGCTCCTTTTTCTGCCTGTAATGCTTCTGTGTAACGGGTATCTTTTGACGGCAGATTCTTGATATTCTGACGCGAAAGGATCAGCGCTGACGGAGTATCTGTATTTTCCATAGCCATTTTCCATGCAACAGTTGCTTCCTCCGAGTCAGCAGGACGCATCACCAGCATGGAATTTTTTCCGTGATGATTCTGCAGCTTTTCAAGCAGTCTGATCTGTGCTTCCTGTTCAACGGGCTGATGTGTTGGTCCGTCTTCGCCCACGCGGAAAGCATCGTGTGTCCAGATATATTTTACAGGCAACTGCATCAGGGCTGCCAGGCGTATAGCTGGTTTCATATAATCGGAAAATACAAAGAATGTACCACAGGCAGCGATCACACCGCCATGAAGAGCCATTCCGTTTACAAGACAGGCCATTGTTAATTCAGAAACGCCTGACTGAAGGAAGGCGCCGCTGAAATCTCCTTTTTTGAACGCTTTTGTTTTCTTTAAAAAGCCATCGGTCTTGTCCGAATTGGAAAGGTCGGCTGATGTAACAATCATGTTTTCCACAGCTCCCGCGTAGGCCGCCAATACCGTAGATGAAGCAGCCCGGGTTGCTGAGCCGGCTTTCTGCACAATTTGGGTATAATCGAATGCAGGCGCTTCTTTCGAGAAGAACGTCTTCAGCTTTCCGGCCAGTTCCGGATTGGCCTTTTCCCATTCTGCCTGTTCGGCTTTCTTCCGGGCTGCAGCCTGGATAAGTTCTTTTTTCTTCTTACTGAAGAGATCCTTCACTTCATCAAAAATGACGAAAGGATTTTCAGGATCACCCTTCAGATTGGCAATCGTTTTTTTAAAAGAAGCTCCAGCTTCGCCCAATGGCATACCGTGCGTTGAACATTTCCGCTCAAAATTCTCTCCCGTCTCAGTCAGAGCACCCTTGCCCATAATCGTTTTACCAATGATCAGCGTGGGCTTTTCTGTTTCAGCATTTGCTGTTTTCAGCGCGCCACGAATGGCATCAATGTTATTTCCGTCGATGGTGATCACATTCCAACCCCACGCTTCATATTTTTTTCCGGTGTCTTCGCTGGTAACTTCCCATGTTTCCGATGAAAGCTGAATGTCGTTTGAATCATAAAACATGATCAGGTTGCTCAAACCCAGGTTTCCGGCAATACGGCCGGCACCCTGCGATATTTCTTCCTGGACGCCGCCATCTGAAATGAAGGTATAGATTTTATGAGCCATCCAGTTCCCGAAGCGCTGAACCAGGAAACGTTCAGCGATGGCTGCGCCTACCGCCATGGTATGTCCCTGTCCCAGGGGTCCGGACGTATTTTCAACGCCTCGATTGACGTCGAGCTCCGGGTGTCCGGGGGTGACGCTGTCCCATTGCCTGAAGTTTTTCAGATCTTCCATCGAATAATTCCCGGCCAGGGCCAACGTGGAATACAGCATGGGCGACATGTGTCCCGGATCAAGGAAAAACCGGTCCCTGTTGATCCAACCCATATCGCTGGGATCGTAATTCAGAAATTCTGAATACAGGACACTGATAAAATCGGCCCCGCCCATGGCACCGCCAGGATGACCTGATTTTGCCTTTTCAACCATTGCAGCCGATAGAATACGAATGTTGTCTGCTGCTCTAAGAATCAAGCTGTTGTTCATTTGAATAGAATTATGTTATGACACTAATTTTAGTTACATCTGTTTAAAAAGCATCTAGCGCAAAGACTGAGTTTGAATGCTGCTTGCAAAAATAAAATAAATTCCAGACAAAGCCGGCTAAAAACAGCGATACCGGCAGTTTTACTCAAGCTAAACTGATGCCGGCACCGATATGGATTCAATTGTTTTAATTCGCTGCTTGTCTGTTATTACGGAAGAACCCGTACAGAAATGATCCCTTCAATGGATTTCAGTTTATCTGCCAGACCATTCAAAGGAATGGTCCCATCAATATCAATAATATTATAGGCAATATCAGCTCTGTTTTTATTTAGCATACTGGCGATATTCAAGCCCTGGGATGCCAGCAGACTCGATATCTGGCTAACCATGTTCGGAATGTTTTTATTGGCAATAACCAGACGCGGGCCACCATGACGATCCATTTCTGCTTCAGGGAAATTCACCGAATTGACGATATTCCCGTTCTCGAGATAGTTCCGGATCTGGTCAACTGCCATCACCGCGCAATTCTGTTCGGATTCTTCGGTTGATGCTCCCAGGTGGGGAATGGCAATCACATTTTTCATCTGTAAAACATCATCTTCCGGAAAATCAGTAACATAGCATTGAACCTTTCCCGATTCCAACGCTTCTGCAAGGTCAGCCTTTTTTACAAGGCCTCCGCGTGAGAAATTCATGATACGAACCCCTTTCTTCATCATCCGAAGCTTGTCCTTGTTGATGTAACCTTTTGTCTCGGCAGTCTGCGGAATATGAATCGTTACGTAGTCGGCATTGGATAAGAGAACCTCAATACCCTCAGCTTGTTTGACATTCCTGCTTAATCTCCAGGCTTGCTTGACAGAGATGTAGGGATCATAACCCAACACTTCCATACCCAGTGCCTGAGCTGCATTTGCAATCAAAACGCCGATCGCTCCCAAACCGATAACGGCCAGCGTTTTTCCCCGGATCTCGTTGCCTCCGAAATTTTTCTTGCCGGCTTCAACCAGCGCGGGAACTTCGTCTCCCTTTCCGGCGAGTGTCCGGGTCCATTCAATAGACTCAGCCAGGTGGCGGGATGAGAGGATCAGTGAAGCGATCACGAGTTCCTTCACGGCATGGGCATTCGCCCCGGGTGTATTGAAAACCACAATACCCTGATTGGTGCATTTGTCTACCGGAATGTTGTTCACGCCAGCGCCGGCCCTCGCGATCGCCTTCAAAACCGGAGAAAATTCCATTTCAAGCATGGACTGGCTTCTGACTACAATGGCATCGGGATTCTGAAACTCGCTTGCAATCTCGTATTGATCAAGTGGAAAGTTTTTAAGCCCGATCGGGTCAATTTTATTTAAGGTCTGGATCTTAAACATAGGTGGATCTTTTTTGGGTTAATCGACTTATTTCTGAGAAGTTTTAAAGTAAGACAAAGATTGCAATTTAATTGAAGAAATAATAGCATTTCGTTTACTTTTTTGACGATCTGAAAGTAAAATAAACATGCTGCTCACCGCTCATAACCTCTTATTTCCCTTTTCTCCAGCGGTTCAGGGTCGAGATCGGCAGGGAAGGGGAGTATACATCTTTGCTTACGAACCGGACATCGGCTATGGAATAAAATGCCTGAGGATTATATTCGCGGATCAGGTTGATCACGCGGTTAATATTGGACCGTTTGATGATGGAGTAAATAACGGCGACTTTACCTTCAGAGCCGTGGGCCTCATGATACGTGATCCCGTACCCGCTTCCCCTGAGTTTAACGATTAACTGGTCGGCATTTGTACGGGTAATGATTTGAAGCCGGACAATGCCTACAGCCAGCTTTTCCTCGATAATCAGACCAATATAATTGCCGCATGCAAACCCCAGTCCATATGCAACATAAGCCACCCAGTTATCAATGTTCTGGATTACTTTGCTCATGGTGATCAGCCAGATCACAACCTCAAAGAACCCGAGAACCGGAGCGATCAGTTTTTGCCCTTTCGACACCATCACAATCCGCAGGGTGCCAAACGATACATCGGCAATACGGGCTACAATGATGAGCAAAGGCAAAATCACATAGGAAAACAAATCGGTCTCGTATATTCCCTCCATTAGTAATGTCTTGCTGTTTCTACGAATATAGGAAAATAATCCAGGATCTAAAATTCACTGGTAAAATGAAATTTAATTTCCCTGAACTCATCCTGCGCCATTTGAAGGATGAAGGGAGAATCGGCCAGAAAAACATCTCTTCCCCGTTTATCCAAAGCCATTTTCTGATGTTTTCTTTGTTTAAATTCGGCAAGGACCTTTTTATTGTCACATTCAACCCAGCAGGCTTTATGCATGGCTATGTTCTCAAACCGGCATTTGGCATTATACTCATGCTCCAGGCGGTACTGGATTACTTCGAATTGCAGTTGACCTACCGTGCCGATGATTTTTCTTCCGTTGAACTGGCTGGTGAAAAGCTGGGCTACCCCTTCTTCCATAAGCTGATCAACTCCTTTTGCCAATTGCTTGGATTTCATCGGATCGGCGTTTTCAATATACCGGAATAACTCGGGACTGAAACTTGGCAATCCCCTGAAATGAATGTCCTCTCCTGAAGTTAGTGTGTCACCGATGATCAGGTTGCCATTATCGGGTACACCAATGATATCGCCCGGATAAGCTTCATCGACAATTTCCTTTTGTGAGGCCATAAATGCTGTTGGACTGGAAACGCGGAAACTTTTTCCTGTACGGACATGCCGATATTGTCCATTGCGCTCAAACCTGCCGGAGCAGATTTTGACAAAGGCAATGCGGCTGCGGTGGTTCGGATCAATATTGGCGTGAATCTTAAATACAAATCCGGTGAATTCCTCTTCCTCCGGTCTGATCTCCCGTTCCTCCGAAAAACTGGGCCGTGGGGAAGGAGCTATTTCAACAAATGTGTCCAGCAATTCCTGTACACCAAAGTTATAAAGGGCACTTCCAAAGAAAACCGGAGCCAGATTTCCATTCAGATAATCTTCCTGGAGAAACTCCGGATAAACACCTTCCAGAAGCTCCAACTCTTCCCGCAAGGTTTCCGCATCATTTCCAATGTGATGCTCAAGCTCCGGATTATCCAGATTGTCAAATAAAATACCTTTTTCGATTTCCTGTACATTGGCGTTGAACAGGTTCAGACTCTTATTGTAGATGTTGTATACGCCTTTGAAATCAGGACCGCTGTTGATTGGCCAGCTTAAGGGCCGTGTCCTGATCTGAAGTTGTTTCTCTACTTCATCAAGAAGCATGAACGGATCAAGGGCCGGCCGGTCGAGTTTATTAATAAAAACGATTACCGGCGTTTTTCGCATCCGGCATACGTTCATGAGCTTCTCTGTTTGTGGTTCGACTCCTTTTGCAGCATCAATCACAATGATGACACTGTCAACTGCGGTCAACGTCCGAAACGTATCTTCCTGAAAATCCTGGTGACCAGGAGTGTCCAGAATATTGATCTTATAGCCGTGGTAGTCGAAACCCATGACAGATGTGGCTACTGAGATCCCTCGCTGACGCTCGATTTCCATAAAATCGGAAGTTGCAGCTTTTTTGATCTTGTTACTCTTCACTGCTCCGGCAACACGGATTGCTCCTCCAAACAGCAACAGTTTCTCCGTTAAGGTCGTCTTTCCGGCATCAGGATGACTGACTATTCCGAAAGTCCTTCGCCGTTTAATCTCCTCTAAAAACCCCATAATACATATTTGAGCTGCAAAAATAAGATTTTTAATAGATCTCGTTGCAATTACCGGATTATTTCAAAAACAGAGACCTCTCGCTGTTTACGCCTCAGTTTACCGCCTTGGAAACTCTTTTCCAGAAACGTTTATGGAATTTTACACCATCGCTTCCAATCCGTTCGTTGTAAGTTTTCATCACATCACGGGGCGAAAATTTATAAGCTTCCCGTTGTTCGTATAAGGCCGGCACTTCGGGATGAAACTGGACCCCAAAAACATTTGGATATTTTTTATGCCTGATCCCTTCTATGACCTTACCATCCATCGACCGTGCAGTGACTTCCCATGCACTGTCCAGATTTTCAATTGCCTGATGATGTGAGCTTAATACGGGAGGTGATATATTCGATTTCGTCCATTTGACCTCCTTCATGAAGAAGCCGTCTATTTCCAGACGCAGCGGATGAAAATTGACAGTCATCAACTGATCATTGTCGAAAATGTCCTGCCAGTAGTTGCGATGCAGATTATCATTATCCAGTTGGACAATGTCCTGAGGACTGCTCACACCATAAAGTTCCTGCGGGATGTCCTGTACCATCGTACCGCCTGTGGCCACATTCATGGTTTGCATGCCCAGGCAGAATCCAACAACGAAGTATTTGGGATTTCTTTCCAGAAACGGGGTGAAACTTGGATTTTTGTTGCTGCCTAACAGATGAAAGACCAGTGAGAGCTCAAATAAATGTCTTTGCGGATCAGTTACATCAGCATATTTTCTTTCTTCACCGTAAACCTCAGGCTGAATGTCAGGTCCTCCGAATAAAAACACACCTTTGGACTGGCTGAACATGATGTCGAAATTATTGGTGAAGTCATTTGGTGTGAATATATTTTCGTTCATTAGCGTCCCGGTCAGTCGCTGCAAGTGAAATTTTTCCAGGTTATTATCCCGTATGTACCGAATGGATTGCGAATAGTCATATTTTTCCGCATAGAAATAGACCCCGATGAATTCTGACTCCCCAACGAATAAGATATGATTGTCGACCAAATATTTTATGGATTCAATATTTTCAACGGTTGGATGAGTCATCAGGATGTAGGTCTTGGCAGGATCATAATCAGAATTGAAAAAATTCTGGGCGTTTCCTGAAACGGTAAAGAAAATGGTAAATATCAATAAGAAATGGAAATATATTCTTTTGCCTTTCATACGTTTTTTTTTAACAGCATTGATACGATAACTGCATAAACTTAATTGAAAAAACTTAAAATACGAAATTGCCATCGACATAACGCCGGAAGAAAGTGAATTGAGCCTGCCGAAATCCACCGGAAGATTTCCATTTTCATCAGCATAGCTCCTGCAGATTCCGGATGCAGGCACAGAACCCATGAAATTAATCTTTTTTAAGGACATAAAAAAGATATTTTTTAGGATAGATCCATGCTTTAATAGCCTCGTTTATTAAACATCACATACCCAAAGCTAAAAACAACATACAGCTTCGTGTTCTGATTGTCAAAATAATTCAGGGTCAAACTGACAGGGCCCATTCCGCTATGATAGACCAGTCCCGCCATTCCGATGGTCTTCAATGAGGAGAATGCCTTTTCGTTGTATCTGGCCTGGAAATTCTCCGTTTGCATAACTTCCCGGATTGGAGCAAAACCATAAGCTTCCGTTCTGAAATGCAATTGGTCCGATAATTTTCCGATGAACCGAATACCTGAAGCAATATATTTTGAGGCTCTGAAATCGGGAAGGAAAAGAGTCTGGCTGTACGGGACCGGAGTAAATGCGGGTGCGCTTAACTGTGTTGACCTGTAATTGCTCATGACTTTCATGTTGCTGAATAAGCCTTCTGCAAGAAATCCAAGCGTTATTTTTCGGTTGACCTTAAAAAACTTCTCATAGTTGCTTTTCATGATAAAAAACTGATGATTTGCCGAATTCTTCGCCATTGTTGCGGATGCGGAACCTGGCCGATAGGTTTCTTTGCCATCGATATAGCTTAACCCCAGGAATGATGACATGCCTTCGGTGGGGTACTGCCTGTAATTGAATGAATTTTTTTCAAGACGTACCTGGGTGGAGAAGGCATAAAAATCAGTATTGTCGGCAACATCAGCCTGATTGGTCACTTCCTTGATGAAATAATCATCCGAAGCTGAAGAAATGCTGGATCCGAATACTAATTTTCCCTTGTATTTCACCGGGAAGCCCACTTCAAAACAGAAATTGTTTTCGTCCCTGATCACATATGGAGGCAAAACATCCTCAAAAAAGAATTCATTGCTGGAAGAATAATAATCCCAGCGGTTAAACGTGAAATTACCCGACAGGTAGAATGGCAGGCTTGTTGGAAAGTCGATCCTTCCGCCCAGGTTAATTGAGCTGTAAAACCGCCCAAAGTAGATGTTAGTGCTCACGGTATACGCCCGGTTATTGAAAAAGCGGTAGTCAAGACTGATAAAGCCCTGGTTGATGGGTTTGGTGGAAACGTTTCCTCCAAACTTTATTTCCATCGGTTTTTCCTTTTTTACTTTCAGGTGAAGATCAAAATACCCCGATTCCGGATTATAAATGGCAATAGGACGAATGGACCTGATCTGCATATCAGCAATCAGTTTAAAATATTCCTTTCGCAGTTCATCCAGACTGATCGTTACTGAACGGTGCTTGAGGCTTTGAATGATGTATTTTCGCTGAAGGGGATCAGAAACTCCTTCCACCTGAATGTTTTGAAATCTCAACTCCGGCTTCTTTTTGTTGAATTCGTCTCTTTTTCGCTGGACTTCATGCAGCGATACTCTCCTGTCAATCCGGCTTTTAATGCTGTCTATAACGCTTTGCGCCTTATTATACCCGGCTGTTTCAATCAGGTCTATTTTGTCAAAATCGAGCAGGCTGATGTTGCTGAATGACGTTTCGAGCAGAACTCCTTTTTGTGACGGCACGTTGTAATCGGTCTTTTGCATGATCAGATTTTCCAGTTGGGCCATCACGTCATCTTCAACCGGTTTTCGGGCGTTATTGGCAACCTTATGGCCGATGATGATATCCGGGTTAAAAGCCTCAAGGGTATTTTGTACCGGGAAATTATTGACAATCCCGCCATCGAAAGCGAGTGCTCCGTCAATTTCAATAGGCTTGAAATAGAACGGAAAAGTCATGGATGCCCGGATTGCCTCGCCCAGATCGCCGCTTCTGATCTCCAGTTCCTTATTGTTGTACACATCTGTTGCGATGCACATGAAGGGAACGAACAGCCGGTCGAAGTCATAATTGCAAACGGCATTCGTGGAAGAGAACATTTCCATGAATGCGAAATCCATTTGTCCTTCGGGGATCAGATTGGTTGGCAGTAACAATTTTAGTTTTTCTTCCCTTCTTTCCAGGTCAAAGCTTAACCAGGCAGGCGTCTGCTGAAGTTTCTTGAAGTGATAGCGGTACTCTTCCTGGATATAACCGGTAGCCCAGAACCGGAACTGTTCGGAACGAAAAAGCTCTTCCATCTGGTCAGTTGAAAATCCGGCGGCATAAAGCCCGGCCACAATGGCGCCCATTGAGGTTCCCGCGATATAGTCGATGGGGATATTATTTTCTTCCAGTGCTTTGATCACCCCAATATGAGCCAGCCCCTTTGCACCGCCGCCGCTCAGTACCAATGCCACCGTCTGGGCCTGGGAAGCAGATAAACAGATAATTAGCAGAAATGGAAGGATCAGATGCCTCATTACAGTGTCTTCTTATGCAAACAATGCCTTTAAAGATGATCAAATTTATAAAAAATTGCAGGTCAATCAGCGGATTTTGAAATGAATGTTTCACTGGTCGGTTTTCATTCTTAAAGACTGGAACCCTTCACCCAGAATTTCCCGGGTATCCATAATGGTGATAAAGGCATTCGGATCAATCTGACTGATAAACCGCTCCAGTATGGCAACTTCCCGGCGACTGACCACGGTATAGATAATTTGCTTTTCTTCATTGGTGAATAAGCCATTTCCCTTCAAATAAGTGCCTCCCCGTTCCAGATCAACGAGAATTTTTTCCCTGATTTCTTCATGTTTATCAGAAATAATAAGCAATGCTTTATTGTAATTTGCTCCTTCAAGGGTGATATCGATCGCTTTGCCCGTTATGAAAATCACAATCCAGGAGTACAGCGGGATCTGCCAGTCGCCAAAGGCTGCGAGTCCAAACAAAACAATCGCTGAATCGACATAGATCATCAGTTGTCCCAGTTGGGCCCCTGTGTATTTGGCCAGGATCATGGCAATAATGTCTGATCCTCCGGATGTAGCGCGTGATTTAAAAATCAGACCGAGTGCAAAACCAATCAGAACGCCGCCGAAGACACACGAAAGCAAAACATCGGGGACCAGCGGAGCATCACCATCCACCCGCAGGTAGGTAATCAGGTCCATAAAAACAGAGGACAGCACGAATCCGATGACTGTTTTTACGCCAAATTTTGGGCCCAGTATTTTTATTCCGGCAATTGTTAGCGGAATATTCAGGATCAGCCCAAACAAACCAATCGGGAAACCATCGGGCCAGAAAGAGAACATTCCTTTGGTCAGAAAATGCACAACAATGGCGATACCATATACTCCGCCCGGTACAATTTTATGTGGCGTAATGAAAAAAACAAAACCTACAGCCAGAATGAATGCACCGATGGTGATGAAGCTGTATTCCCTAAACCAGTTTAATGTGAATAATTTCTCTTTTGTAAGAAATGCCATGATTTATTTTTTTGAAAATTAACCGCTGTTTGGGAGAAAACCGCTGACTTTTATCACTGATTCGCGTTATGTAAGAGAGAAAAAAAAAGGCCTCCGACAGGAGACCTTTTCAGTATATTCAGAGTTTTATCAGACTCTTTTTTCCTTTATTCTTGCCTTTTTGCCTGTCAGGCTGCGCAGATAATAGATGCGTTTTCTGCGCACACTTCCTTTTTTATTGACTTCTATACCATCAATAAAGGGTGATGATACGGGGAAAATTCTTTCCACACCAATGTTACCCGAAATTTTACGGACGGTGAATGTTTTCGTCACACCTGTCCCTTTTACCTGCATGACTACACCTCTGTAGTCCTGGATACGTTCTTTGTTCCCTTCCTTAATTTTATAATGAACGGTGATCGTATCTCCGGCACTGAACTTGGGTAGCTTATTTTCCAGGGCAAATGCTTCTTCTACTACTTTAATCAGATCCATCTTCTTTAATTTTAGTGGCAATATTACACTTCTTGATGCGTGTAAGAGATTGCAAATTTTGCGCAAAAATAATAAAAATAAAACAAGTCCAAAGGGTTAGGCCGAATAAATTCGTATCAATTGTTGCTTTCTGCCTAATGAGCTTCTCCGGTTACCCTAAAATGATCACCGGTGCTTTTCACAATGGCTTCGTACCACCATTCCGGATAACCGGGATGTTCGGGCGCGGCAGGCAATCCATATTCATTCAACGCAAACTTGCCGTCTTTTTCTTTTTTGACATTTCCATCCATGTATTTCACAAGCAGGTAGCGGAAGAGCCCTTCCCATTTTTTAGTCATATTGTTGGCTTCATTCACGGAATATTCTGAAAGAAATTCCCGGGCTTTGTCCTCTCCGTCTTTTTCGTAAAGCGTCTTTGCCGTTTCTTCGATGGTTGCACGGTCACTGAAAAATTTGCCCTCTGTTTGGGATTGAACGTCACGGATGTGTTTAATCATGCTGTCGTAACGCAGGTAGGCAAGATTGGAAACCTTATTGAAGGTCCAGAAAGCGGATGTTTCGGAGTAGTTCAGCAAATCACCGTTTCCCACGGCAAAGCATTCAGGAATTCGGGTTATCCCGCAGTACATGGGGACATAACAGGTGCTGTATGTGTCATCTACACCAAACCAGAGGATGCCTCCAATGGGATCAGGCAACCAGTCGCGGCTCTGGGCAACAAATGAAAAGCCGGTTTGCTGGGTGGAAATGGCACGTTCGTTACAATAGGTCGCTGAATCGACTTTCCAGGTCAATCCCCTCCAGCGGTAGGGCAGCTTATAAGGTCCGGCACCCAAATCCCGGGTCATGTCCAGTTCCGTTCCTTCAAAATGATCGCGCATCATTTCCATGACATCTTTGGCCGAAAGCTTTTTGTCCGGCTTTATCCACAACGGCAGGCGGTTTGAAGCGTATTTATGTTGATTTTCATAGGTTACATTGCCTTTGGCATAGCTCTGGTACTGATCCATCCCCGATGCCACTTTTCTGAAACCAGCCCAAACCCGGGCATCACAAAAACGGGCTCCTTCAAAATTCACAGGTGCATATACATCGGAGAAACTAAAATCCTTGTTGATGCCATCATACCATCCTTTTTCGGCAGCGAAGGAAATGACATCTTTCGAATAAAGGCAATTGGCCGGATCGTCCAGCGGGAAAGTGGTAATCCGCGCCTGATTGGCATGACCGCTGATATACCCGTCAGGCACTTTCAGGGCAACCCATACTGCTCCTTTTTCTCCTTCTCCCTTTCCGATCATCTCCAGGATCCAGACCTCCTTTGGATCGGAAATTGAAAATGATTCGCCGGAACTGGCATACCCAAATTCGTCAACCAGCGAGGTCATGACTTCAATTGTTTCGCGGGCGGTTTTGGCGCGCTGTAATGCCACATACATCAGACTGCCGTAGTCCATCACCGCTCCACGCTGGCTCGCCAGTTCTTCCCGGCCGCCAAAAGTTGTTTCTCCAATTGCGACCTGATGCTCATTCATATTTCCGATCACACTGTAGGTATGCGCTGCCTGGGGAATACGGCCCAGCGGTTTCCCGGTATCCCATTCACGTATTTCACGCATGGAACCTGCAGGATAATCAGCTGCCGGCTGATAATAAAGCTCGCCATATAATGTGTGCGAATCGGCAGCATAGGTAATCATACAGGAACCGTCGGCTGAAGCACCCTTGGTAATCAGGAAATTGGTACACGACAAAACTTCTCCGGCCCATATTAAGCCGGTTAAGAGTATGAGACTACACTTCTTGATCATTATCTGTTCTGTTTTGATTTTTAATAACGGTAAAGGCAAAGATAAATATTTCGTGTCAAGATACAAGATCGAAGAAGTAGCGAATAACGAGTAGCTAACAATTTAACAGTTTAGCAATTTAACAGTTTTGGAGTTCTGCAATTTTGTATCTTGCAGGTTCACGAAAATAGTTGCATCTTTAAAACTCACCAAATCGAGAAAAGCTATGAAGCTGCGTGCATTTCATCAGATTACCTACGGAATTTATCTGATTGCATCTGAATTTGAAGGGAGAAAAGCCGGATACATTGCCAATACCGTTTTTCAGGTGACATCTGAACCTCCTTTTATTGCGGTTTCATGCCATAAAAACAATGCCAGTGCCGAGATCATCAGACAAGCCGGGTCATTTTCTGTTTCCGTACTCAGGAAAGATGCCAGTCCAAAGCTGATCGGAGATTTCGGCTTTAAATCAGGAAGAGATATCGACAAACACAGCGATTTGCAAGTGATCCGGTCCAAAACCGGCGCACCTGTTGTTCTGAACGATTCATTAGACTGGTTTGACTGTCAGGTCAGGGAGGTAAATGACCTGGGATCACATTGGCTGATAATCGGGGAGGTCATGGAGAGCGAGCTGATCTCCGATGATGAGCCAATGACCTATGCCTGGTATCGGGGAAAATATAAAATCCTGTCGCCAAAGAATTCACCGACCTATCTGGACCGGGACCAACTGGAAGCAGAACGGCAGGCTGTATTGGCAGAATCGGCGCAGGCCGGGGAAGAAAAAGCTTCGGCCCGGCAGTATGTCTGTGTCATCTGCGGGTTTACCTACGATCCCGAAGAAGGTGATCCGTCGGCGGGTATTCCTCCGGGAACTCCTTTCGGGGAATTGCCGGAAGATTACAGGTGTCCGGTCTGCAATGCGGCGAAGGAGTATTTCAAAGCACTGTAAATTAGTTGAGAGCTGTGAGCTATGAGTAGCGAGTCGTGAGACAACTCGCAGTTTCAGGTTACAAATTACTGTTGTTATCTCAGTTCGAAGTTTTCTTACTAAAAGCTGACAGCTCATAGCTAATAGTTACATATTTGTGTCTTTCAGGATCACATCATGTGCGCCACCCTCAACAATGCTGGTTGCCGAAACCAGCGTGATTTTTGCTTCTCTCTTTAATTCTTCAATGGTAATGGCCCCGCAACTGCACATGGTTGATCTGACCTTCCCGAGCGTGAGATCCAGGTTATCTTTCATCTTGCCGGCATAGGGCACATAGCTGTCAACCCCTTCTTCAAATTTGAGGTTTTCGCTGCCACCCATATCATAACGCTGCCAGTTTCTGGCCCTGTTCGACCCTTCTCCCCAATATTCCTTGACATAGCGGTTATTGATCATGATTTTACGCGTAGGACTCTCATCGAAACGTGCAAAGTAGCGTCCCATCATAATAAAATCGGCTCCCATTGCCAGGGCTAGCACCATATGATAATCCTGTACAATACCACCATCAGAGCAGATCGGTACGTAGATCCCCGTTTTTTGATAATATTCGTCACGGGCAGCTGCAACTTCAATGACTGCTGTGGCCTGTCCTCGTCCAATTCCCTTTTGTTCACGTGTAATACAAATGGAACCCCCGCCAATCCCAACTTTTACAAAATCAGCGCCGGCCCCGGCCAGGTAAAGAAATCCATCCCGGTCGACAACGTTGCCTGCACCGATACGAACTGCGCCGTGGTATTCCTTTTTTACATATTCGATGGTTTCCTTTTGCCATTCTGAAAAACCGTCGGACGAATCCACACAGAGAACATCGGCGCCCGCCTTCACTAATTCAGGCACCCGTTCATAGTAGTCCCTGCTGTTTATGCCTGCGCCAACCAATAATTTTTTATCGCCATCTGAAATTTCATTCGGATATTCCTTATGACTTTCATAATCCTTGCGGAATACAAAGAAATTCAGATTCTGGTTTTCGTCAATAATGGGAAGCGTATTCAGTTTATGATCCCAGATTATATCGTTTGCGTCATTTAAACTAATCCCCAGTTTGCCGGTGATGAGTTTGTCAAAGGGGGTCATGAAGTCGGAAATTTTCTTTTCCAGCGGATCACGTCCTGTCCTGTAATCCCTGCTGGTCACAATACCCAGGAGTTTTCCGTTTGGACTTCCGTCTTCTGTGATCCCCAGGGTTGAATGCCCTGTCAGATCTTTCAGGTCCAAAACATCTTTTAATGTGTGATTCGGAGTCAGGTTGGAATCACTGATGACAAAGCCGGCCTTGAACTTTTTTACCCGTCTGATCATTTCCGCCTGACTGTCGATTGGCTGAGATCCAAATATAAAGGAAAGCCCCCCGTTTCGGGCAAGAGCGATCGCAAGATTGTGATCTGACACCGATTGCATAATTGCGGAGACAAAGGGTATGTTTAATTCAATCGCCGGTTGTTCTCCTTTTTTAAAGCTGACAAGAGGAGTTTTAAGCGATACATTCGAAGGATTACATTTTTTTGAGGTTAAGCCAGGGATGAGCAGGTATTCACTAAAGGTTCTTGAAACTTCGTTTGAGTATTTTGCCATGATGTCCAGCTTTTATGTTGAAAAATTGCGCAAAAGTACTAAAATATTAGACAGATTACTCTGAATTATCCAAAGAATTTTCAAATGCAATATCAGCTGTCAGCCAACAAGGGAACAATCGATCATCAACGGAAATCCGGTTCCGAGGAAACCGTGACCTGATAATTGGAATAGTTGTACAACGGATTACGTTCAGGCTGATATAATTTTTCCTCATACCGGGGATTATCTTCCTGGGTATAGACCCATAATTCGCCAGGGTTCCAGACGACGATTTCATCCCGGTAGTCTCCGGTAATATCGAGTGTTGCAAAACACATATCCGGATGACCGTCATCCGGGAAGCGTAATACTCTTCGGCCATAACCATCCCATGCTCCACCTTCACTGGCATTGGCATTCAAGACAAAAAGTTCTTCTGTTTTGCCGGACCAATTCAATGGCAGGCAATTGCTCCCATACTGGTTGGGTTCAAAGGAATGATAAATGGTACCGTCTTTATCAAAAAGATGAATGATACCCTGATTGCCCCAGAAATTAACGGAGACTGTTTCCAGACCAGGGAGGTCATCCCGGAGGTTGGCCACCGTGGGGTTTTGAACATGACCAATGTAGTGGTGTTTTGAAATCTGACCATCCATGTCAGCAAAAAAGATACCCTCATCGCTGGCTGCGCAGATCATTTTCGGATCTTCATTTTTGTCGTAGCGAACAATCGCTACCCCGTCAGCGTGGTCAGCCAATTCATGATCCAGGCTCCAGAGCATTTTGCCATCGTGATCGAAGAGGGAGTATCCGGCGAGCAGTTCATCTTTGCCATCTTTATCCGTATCATAGCCATACGGATAGTGGCCAGTCCTGCATTCGTTTTTCCAAAGCAACTTCAGATCTGAATCATAAGCCCACAGATACTGATAGCGGTCTTTAATTATAAAATCGCTGTCAAATCCTTTCCCCTGTAAGTCCAGGAAATAGATACAATCTCCGAGGATATGCGGAAAGCTGTTATGCCCCGATTCCATGGGCTTTCCGTTTGGAGTCAGCGGGGTAGGCGACTTTTTAATGATTTTACCGGTTGTTCCCTCTGCAATAATCATCTCCTGATTCATGCAGTAGATGACTTCATTTTTCCCATCATGGTTGATATCATGGATTTGAAAAGCCACATCATTCGTTACCATGGCTTTCCATGGATCGGGTTTTCCCGTTTGCCAGAGGATCTGGCCGTCCAGTGTCATCGCCGTCAGACAGCTCAATTCACTGTTCCGGTCTTTGGGCCCGTGATGCACAACTTGTCCCAGAAGGATATCGGTTTCTCCATCGCCGTCCAGATCGCCGAAGCGGATATTCCGTCCGGCGCCGAATTCTCCCAGATAAATTTTTTTATAAACCGCCATAGCCGGATTCAGCGATACTAAGCTATCCTGCTCCTGTATAAAGGCCTGCTCCTGCTTCTCCGTTTCCTGCAGGGCGGACCTGCCGGTTGTCACTTTCACCGAATAAAATTCGGAAGGTCCGTCTGCAAGGAGACCTATTTTACCGGACATAAAAGTTTTGTCATGGATTGTCCAGATCTGCTCATCGGGTAAATAAACGGTCAAAACCGAATCTTCGGCGGAGACTTTCAGGTTTAAATTCCCGCCGGAGAAAATCTGGTAAGAGGTTTTTGATAAAATCGTCTCATCCGGTTTTCGAAATCCGGTTTCATGATTCACTTTGATCAGGGCAATAGCTTCATCATCAATTCCCAGAAAATAGTAACAACGGTCATTTTGATAGCGGAAAATAATTCCGCTTCGGGTACGCATATTGTCAGGCTTGAATTCCGCCTCAATCGTATAGTTGCTCCAGAACGGCGACCCGGTGATGATCATTGGATGCCAGTGTGCATTATGATTGATTTTTGTTTGGGCCATGATTTTAAGACCATTCCTTTCCCTGATTTCCCATGACGCCGGAAGGTTATACCGGTAGGTCGAAACAACCCAATTTGAACGCGGTCTGGCCTCGGCTAAATAATGGAACTCCGTATAGGCACCCGGATCAGCCAGGAGCGGCCCGCTCATCTGCCCTGAGAAATCTTCATTGAGCAGAAAAACAGGATTTGCTTTCTTCTCACACGAAGATAAAACTACGATAAGGAAAAGCGTCGTGAAAACGGGTTGCACGCGGAAGAGGAGGAATGATCGTTTCATACGGAATATTGTTTAGCACAAGGTTATGCTAAAATTACAATTCTTTAGGGATGAATGGAAATTTTTTTCCTGGTATTATACTGATTTTTGGCACAAAATCATACTCCGGTCAATAAATCCATTGCGGGGACCGGAATAAAAATGACAATCCCCGGATCGATTCAAAAAAGCCGGCCCGGGTAACCCCGGAGCCGGCTTTTGGATAAAAATTCAGATTTTTCAGACCACATAGGTTGATGACGCAGTATCGCCACCACGACCGGTCCAGTTGGTGTGGAAAAACTGGCCACGGGGTTTGTCGATCCTTTCGTAGGTATGGGCGCCGAAGTAGTCGCGCTGTGCCTGCAACAGGTTTGCGGGGAGGCGTTCCGTGCGGAACCCGTCGAAGTAGCACAGGGCAGCAGTCAGCGCAGGTGCAGGAATGCCGTTGGTAAGGGCTTCAGCACATACCCTTCGCCATCCGGCCTGGGCCGCTTCTACTTTCTCTTTGAAGAACGAATCCAGAAGCAGGTTTGGCAATGCCGGGGTATTGTCAAATGCCTTCTTGATATCTCCGAGGAATGCAGAACGGATAATACAACCACCACGCCACATCAAAGCAATTCCTCCGTAGTTCAGATTCCATTTGTATTCTTTGGCGGCTTCCATCATCAGGTTGTATCCCTGCGCATAGGAAATGATCTTGGCCCCATAGAGCGCCATTTTGATGTCATTGATAAACTGAGCTTTGTCGCCTTTGAATCCAGGCTTAGGACCGCTGATCGCCTGCGATGCAGCTACACGAAGATCTTTTTGTGCAGAAAGACATCGTGCAAAGACAGATTCTCCGATCAAAGTCAAAGGAATGCCCAGATCGAGTGCAGCAACACCTGTCCATTTGCCTGTCCCTTTCTGTCCGGCTGTATCCAGTATCTTTTCCACGATCGGCTGGCCATCCTCATCTTTGAAGGCAAGGATGTCGCGGGTGATTTCGATCAGGTAGGAATCCAGCTCTTCCGTATTCCATTTTTTAAATACCTCGTGCATTTCATCCGCATTCATTCCCAGCAGGTCTTTCATAATCTGATACGCTTCGCAGATAATCTGCATATCACCGTATTCGATCCCGTTATGCACCATCTTTACAAAATGGCCTGCTCCACCTTCACCAACCCATTCGCAGCAGGGAGATCCGTCTTCTACTTTGGCCGCAATTGACTGGAAAATTTCCTTGACATGAGGCCATGCTTCAGGAGAGCCGCCCGGCATCATGGACGGGCCCAGCAATGCGCCTTCCTCACCACCTGAAACACCGGTTCCCACGTAGAGTAATCCTTTGCTTTCCACGTATTTGGCGCGGCGGATCGTATCAGGGAAATGAGAGTTTCCGCCGTCAATGATAATATCGCCTTCCTCCAGGTGAGGGATCAGTTGTTCAATAAAATCATCAACCGGTTGTCCGGCCTTAACCAGCATCATCACCTTGCGTGGTTTTTTTAGCGATGCGGTCAGGTCTTCAATGGAATGGGCCCCGATGAATTTTTTACCGGCGCCACGTCCATTAACGAATTTGTCTACTTTATCGACCGTACGGTTATAAACAGCTACCGTAAAGCCTTTGCTTTCCATGTTCAGCACCAGGTTTTCGCCCATGACGGCTAACCCGATCAGGCCAATGTCTGCTAATTTTGTCATCGTATTCCGTTTTTAGTTGTCAAATTTATTTTGTTAGCTGCAAGCCACCAGCTATAAGCTATAAGCTATAAGCTGCAATTTTAAATCCCAAACCTTCCAGTTTTTCGATGGTCGTTGCGGGAATATGCACGGGTCGAATCGTGTACGCAGGGAATTCCCTTCTGACCGGGTAATCGCCGCGGAGTCGTTCAAAATCGGACGGAGCTTTTCGCAGCGCCTGATCATCTTTCCGGATATCATATGTAAACAAGACTGCCTTAGCGAGTATTTGCTCTTCCGAAAGGTCGGTTCCATCCATCTGTAAAACCGTTTCTTCAGGAAGCTCTACGTTCTTTGCCAGCCAGTGATCGATGCCCAGATTAAAAAAACTGCTGACGGCCTGAATGCTCATGGTTGTTCCATTGGCTTTTCCGTCCCTGGAATAACCTGCAATATGGGGTGTTGCAAGGATGCACTGAGCAAGCAATTCCAAATCAATATCCGGCTCATTTTCCCAGCAATCAAGCACCAGCGCTGCTATCTTTCCCTGTTTCAACGCCTCTTTTGCAGCCGGATTATCGACTACTTCTCCCCGGCAGGAGTTGATGATAACGGGTTTTCGTCCGAGACTGCCTAAAAAAGCGGGGTCGGCCAGATGCCAGGTTGCATCTTCTCCTTCCATATTCAGCGGAACGTGCAGGCTGATGATATCAGCTTCCTTTTTGATCTGATCAAGGGTTACAAATTGTTTCGGACCTTCAGCCCTAGCCCGGGGAGGGTCGTTCAGCAAAACCTTGATGCCCAGGATTTCGCAGATTTTTGCCACCTTCGACCCGACCTGTCCAACTCCAACGATTCCGATGGTCCTGTCCTTCAATGAAAATCCCATTTTTTGAGAAATGACAAAGAGGGCAGAGGCGATATATTGTTCAACCGATTTACTGTTGCAACCGGGCGCATTGGTCCATCTGATCCCGGATGCATCGCAGTAGCGGGTGTCGATATGATCGAATCCGATGGTTGCCGTGGCGATGAATTTAACGGCAGAACCTTTTAGCAGTTTTTCATTGCAAATCGTGCGTGTCCTCGTGACCAGCGCATCGGCATCCTTTACCACATCCGGCGTAGTCTTGGAGCCCGGCAGGTAGATCACTTCTCCGAACGGCTCCAGCGCTCCTCTGATGTATGGTATTTTATCGTCAATAATAAATTTCATACGTTAATAATTTATCTTTTTATGGTCGTATGGAACTCCATGTTGCTGAAAATTATTATCATACCTTTGGGCGTTGTGAAGCAACATGTTCGTTTCGATATTCGTAAATAGTTTGTTTTTTTTAGTTGCCGGACGGAATTGAGCTTGCGAATTGGAGTGCAGCGAAAATCCACATAGTGAAATCCGCGAAGCGAATAGTCATGATCGGATACACCGCACCGGTAATTCCCCGGTTTACTTCCTGCAGAGCCATTGTTAGTGGTTAAAACGATCTTTAAAAGCCCATAACCCAAGAGCAGGGTTTGATATATAGAAAATTTCCTCGCCATTGGGCATGATATTCATTCCTTCCTGCAATTTGGACGGATTGTATTTGTCCATTATCTCTTTGATGTCGCCGTATATAAAGCCGACACTTTCAATTTCAGCCTTTGTCAGATTTACCGGCTCTTGTCCCGGACAGTATGTGACCGTGAAGCGGCCTTCGGATGAGCCGTGAATAAGATGGGCAGCGGCACTTAAGTTATTTCGCAGTTCCTCGTTTTCCACAACAGCCTTTAAGGTAGCCGGCGTACCGAAATACCCGTATTTCCGGATCAACCGGTCGATCTCCTTATCCTCACCAAATTCCTTCAGCGCGGGAGCCAGGACAATCAGTTCGCCGCCATCGGTAATGGCCATCCGGCTGCGATAAATCGATTTGTTACCCAGCCAGGTCGATTTGAATTCGGTCGGGTCTAGCCAAACAACCACTTTTTTGAGCGGCTTTCCGACCATTTCGAAATTTACCTGAAGCGAAAGTCTGGCCGCTTTATCAAAGACTTCAAAGTCGTCACCAATGAACAGTCCCCGCGCCTTGATCTTTCCGTCAGCCTTATCCAGCCCGACAACCGTTTGTACATAAAGGATCGGCAAATGCCTGGTGAAATTTTCCGACGCGTAATTGAATATTTTCCGGACAGGCGTATCCGCATGTCCCATCATCCGTTCCATACCGTAGGCGGCTCCGATGAAATGACTTTTGTTGATACCTTCCACGCCTCCTGTCCCCACAAATATATTTTTATTGTAATTGGCCATTCCCACAACTTCGTGAGGAACGACCTGCCCGATCGACAGGATCAGGTCAAAGTTCCCTTCAATCAGAAGTTTATTTACCTGGGCCGGCCAGGGGAAATCGACTGCGCCTTCCGATAATTCCTTTACATATGCTGCGGGGACCTCGCCAACGGTTACCACGTCATGCCGCCAGTCATGTTCCCTGATCAGAGAGGAAGGAAGCCTGCCGAACATATGGGCTATTTGGTTGGCTGTCATAGGCGAATGAGTGCCAAGAGCCGGAAGTACATCGGTGAGTTTATTCCCGTAGTACTCCCAGGTCATTTCGGTCAGTTCGCCGGCCCTGCTGGGGAAGCGGGTATAATCGGGAGGAATGGCCAATACCTTTTTGATCTGTTTTTGTTGATCAAAAGCCGTGAACAAGCCTTTTCTGAGATCGTCCGCTGTCAGTTCATGGTCGGGTGATCCAATTTCATAGTACATCATAATTTCAACTATTAAGATTTACCATCTTGTCATTTACGATTTACTATTTAATCCTAAATGAGTATATGATAAATGTTTTTATCGTTTCACACGGGCATTTCCCTGCCAGATACTCCATACCATTTCCTCATCTGCCGGCTGCGCATAATCGGTCAGGAATGTTGTTGCCAGCGCACCTGTTGCCCAGCCAAACCTGGGCCATTCTTCAGGGTTCCATCCTTTCAGAATGCCGTAAAGCAAGCCTCCTACAAATCCGTCACCTCCGCCTATGCGGTCCAAAACTTTGATTTTCCTGGGTTCAACCACCTGCCAGTCATCGCCGGCCAGCATAATGGCGCCCCAAAGGTGCTCATTGGTGCTGATCACCTGGCGTAACGTAGTTGCAAACACCGAAGCATTGGGAAATGTTTCCTTTACCCGGGCAATCATTCCCTTAAAGCCATCGATTTTAGCTTCAATTCCGTCGCCCCCGGCTTCCGGACCTTCAATTCCCAGGCAAAGCTGAAAATCTTCTTCGTTGCCAATTAAAATATCGGATACCGACGCGATTTCCGTAAAGATAGCGTGTAACTCTTTCTCCCGTCCTTTCCAGAACGAAGCACGGAAATTCAGGTCAAATGAAATGCGGGTTCCGTATTTTTTTGCAAAACGGGCGATCTGCAGGCAGAAATTGCTGGTTTCAGGTGAAAGCGCTCCGATTAACCCGGAAAGATGGACAATTTGCACACCTTCCTGTCCGAAAATCCGTTCCAGATCAAAATCCCTGACATTGAGGGTACGTCCGACTTCTCCCGCACGGTCATTTTGTACCCGGGGACCGCGTGATCCAAAACCACTGTCGGCGATATTGAACTGATGACGGTATCCCCAGGGGCCACCCTGGTCCACCTCGGGACCTTCGTAATCCATCTGCCTGCTCTTTAAATTGCTTTTTATAAAAGCGGCAATGGGGCTACCCTTGACAAAAGTGGTGAGGACCTTCACCGGCAATCCAAGGTACGATGCGATACTGGCTACATTGGTTTCTGCACTCGTCGCCTGCATCTCAAACAGATTACTGCTGTGTACAGGCTGTCCGTTGAACGGCGTAATCCGGACACCCATGCTGGTTGGGACCAACAGGGAATATTTGCAATTTTGTTTTAACTGAAGATTCATACGTTAATAATTTGTTTTTTTATGGTCGTATGGAACTCCATGTTGCTGAAAATTATTATCATACCCTTGGGCGTTGTGAAGCAACATGTTCGTTTCATATGTTTTTCATTTCAATTTAACTGTGTATAACTTGCGTACTAAACTTCATTACTTTTTTTAAGGACACCGACGTATGGAATTCCCTGCGGGGATTTCCGCTTCGCGCCAATTCGCATATAAATATCCTCCTTGGGCGTAAACCGTGGGTTCCATGCTCGTTTCATATATGAAGAAAATTAGTCGTTAGTCTTAAGTAATTAGTCGTAAGACTGGATGCAATCTTGTGTCTTGTGTCTGAACATGGCTTATACGCCTCCGTAGGCACTGTATCCGCCATCAACGGGAATGATGATACCGGTGACAAAGCTCGAGATATCGGAAAGCAGAAATAAGGTGACTCCCTGTAGATCTTCCGGTTCACCAAATTTGCCCATTGGCGTATTGCTTACGATTTTATTTCCACGGGGAGAGTACCCTCCTGTTTTTTCATCGAGCACCAGAAACCGGTTCTGATTGGTAATAAAAAAACCGGGCGCGATGGCATTGACACGGATACCAACCTTGGCCATGTGAACAGCCAGCCATTCCGTAAAATTATTGACCGAGGCCTTTGCTGCCGAATAGGCGGGAATTTTAGTCAGCGGTTTATAGGAATTCATGGATGAAATATTGAGCACAACTCCTTTGCGGCGCTTGAGCATATCCTGGGTAAATACCATGCTTGGCAGAACAGTCCCTTTAAAATTTAAGGCGAAAACTTTATCAAATCCATCCAGTTGAAGGCCGTAGAACGTATCTTCCAGCTTGTCGATATTGCTTTCTTCAATTTGTTCAACCTTGGTCGTTGCCGAGGGATTGTTTCCACCGGCACCATTGATCAGCATATCAATTTCCCCAAGTTTCTGATGAATTACATTTCTGGCCTGTTCCAGGGAAGCTTTATCGAGAACATTCGCTTCAACACCGATTATTGTTGCTCCGGATTCGGCAGAAACCTCTGCTGCTACTTTTTCTGCAATTTCCTTGTTAATGTCTGCGATGGCAATCTTTACATTCACTGATGCCAAAGCCCTCACCAAAGCCAGGCCGATTACGCCTGCTCCGCCGGTAATCACACAAACTTTACCGGAAAGGTCCTTAAAACTAATTGGTTCCATAATTAATCAGGTTAAATTCTTTATAAAAGTCAAGGTTTTCTTTTGTAATAATATCAATCGATGTATAATTTTCGGCAGCAACCTGTTTTTTCATGATCACATGTTGAAAAAGTGTTTCAATGGCCTGATATCCCTGCTCTTCCGGACGCTGGCAAATCAGAAAATCAACCACTCCCTTTTTCAGCCAGTCGATGTTTTGTTTAATGAGATCATGACCGATTACCCGGATATTTGCCCGATTTCTTTCCTGGAGATAGGCTGCCATCCGGTAGACCTGGGAATTGGTTACGAATATCCCCTGAACCGAATGAACTGCCTTAAATTGTTCGTCCAGAAGACTGAATAGATTTTCATTGGACGGATCCTCTATTTCAAGGGTAATCAGCTTTTTTATCTCTTTTTGATCCGGTTTTCTGAAATACGCATAAAAACCATTCTCCCTTTGCACCAAGTGGTTTTGATTATCCATTTCCTTGGCGAAATGGACAATCAGAATAGTTGCTTTTCCAGGCAATGAAAAATCAAAAAGCCTGGCTGCCAGCGCACCGCTCTGAAATGAATTTTGACCGATATAACTGATCTTGTTGCATTCTTTGAGGTTCGAGTCAATGAACACAAAGGGAATGTGAAGGTGATTCAGTTTCTCAATCAAAGCCTTTGATTCCCTTGAAAAAAAAGGTGCCAGCACAACGCCTTCCGGCCTGCTGTTTATAATCTCTTCGGCTCTGATCCGAAAGGAATCGGGATTGGTTTGAGAAAACCGGTAAGTTGTAATCTGAATGCCGTATTCCTGCAGCTCAGCGAATGCCCGCTGTACACCGGTCATCGGTTTATTCCAGTAGGCTTCTTCCGATTGTGGCTCAGGAATCAAAACAGCAAATTGATGTACCCGTTTTGATGCCAAGGTGCTTGCAAGGATATTTGGACGGTAATCCATTTCCTCCAAAATGCGCAGGATCTTCACTTTTGTTTCCGGTGAAACTTCACCACGATTATGAATCACCCGGTCAACGGTTCCAATGGAAACCTCTGCTTTCAGCGCAATATCCTTAATCCGGATTCTTTTCGTTGGTTTGATAGCTTTAATTTTTTAAGTTTTGCCTGAAATTGATCTGATCAGGTACAAATTTAAACATTTTTTGACTGATCGTGTTCGTACACGGTAAAAATATATTCTAAAACATTTTTCAGGATATTTAGCTAAAATAAATTGGATGACAATGGAAATAGCTTTATTTTCGTGTGCGAACACGGAATTTAATATCCGATTCGTTGACTTGACATTCAAATAATTCGATATAAGGCACTAAGTGTAATAAACCTAAATTGAAAAAAATGGAACTAGGAAAATACAGTTTTGGAATTGGAGATCGGTTTAATCGTGAAGGCGAAGCTCAGCTAAAGGCGTTGATGAAAGCCAATGCTCGGGGAATTGAAATCACCCCTGTCTGGAATAAATCGAACCGGGAACATAACATCGTTCACTCAGAGCCTGAGGGTACCCGTCAGGAAGCTGATGCCGCAGTCAGTAAGTTAGGCTGGACGGGTCAATACCGGGTCGATGCAGACCATATTAATCTGACGACCGTCGACCGTTTTTTGGCTCATTCCGATTTTTTCACGCTCGACGTTGCTGCTTATATCGGAAATCCTTCCGGTTATGAAGACGTGGCATCATTCATCTCTTCATGCCGCGCGATGGGGCAGCAGGTGTCAATTCCGGGAATAAAGGAACCTATTGCGATTACAGATGAATTATTGGACCGGGAGGCCGGAAAATATTTGGCAGCAATTAAGGAAGCCGGGAAAATATACAGGAGGATCGAGGCTGTAAAGGGAGCGGGTAATTTTATAACGGAGATTTCAATGGATGAAGTTGAGGCGCCCCAGACGCCAGTGGACATGCTGTTCATTTTGAAAATGATCGCCAACGAAAGAATTCCCGCCCAGACAATAGCTCCCAAATTTACAGGCCGTTTTAATAAAGGGGTTGATTATGCAGGTCGGGTGGAACAGTTTGCCAAGGAATTTGAAGAAGATGTGCTGGTGATTGACTATGCGGTGAAAAAGTTTGGTCTTCCCGGAAATCTGAAACTGAGTGTTCACTCCGGCAGTGATAAATTTACGATTTACCCGGTAATGGCCGGTATTATTAAGAAACATGATAAAGGTATCCACGTGAAGACTGCAGGAACGACCTGGCTTGAAGAAGTGATTGGACTGGCCCTTGCAGGAGCTGAAGGATTGGATGCAGCAAAACATATTTATGCGCAGGCTTTGTCAAGAAAAGAAGAATTGTGTGGCCCCTATGCTGATGTTATTGATATTGACGATGCGAAGTTACCTTCTGCAGAGGAGGTTTCCGGTTGGAACAGCGAAAAATTTGCCAACACCCTGCGACATATTCCCGGTCATCCCGATTATAACTCCAATTTCAGGCAGTTGATCCATGTTGGCTACAAAGTGGCTGCAGAAATGGGAGAAAGGTATACCGGATTGCTGGAAAAGCATGCTGAGGTGGTCGGTCAATGTGTTGGCGAAAACATTTATGACCGTCACCTGAGAAGACTTTTTGATTTGTAAAAAGTGCTTCCGGCTTCTTGCTTCCGGCAACCGGAAGCAAGAAATCACCCTCAGATAAATAATCAATTAAAATAAAGGAAATGAAGAAATTCATGGATGAGCATTTTCTGCTTCAGACAGAAACAGCCCGGAAATTATATCATCAGCATGCGGCCAAAATGCCTGTACTGGATTACCATTGCCACATTAATCCGAAAGACATCGCCGACGACCGGAGGTTTAAAACATTAACTGAAATCTGGCTGTATGGAGACCATTATAAATGGCGGGCGATGCGGACCAATGGCGTAGACGAAAAATATTGTACGGGCGATGCGGGTGACTGGGAGAAATTTGAAAAATGGGCTGAGACTGTTCCCCATACGTTGCGAAACCCCCTGTATCACTGGACTCACCTCGAATTAAAGCGCTTCTTTGGCGTAGAAGAGGTCCTCGGTCCAAAAAATGCACGCGAAATTTATGATTACTGCAATGAAAAGCTGAACACCGCTGACTATAGTTGCCGGAATATTATCCGGATGGCCAATGTGAAAACTATTTGTACAACCGATGACCCCGTAGATACCCTGGAATATCATCAGCAGATCAGGGAAGATGGTTTTGAGGTGGCCGTTTTGCCGGCATGGCGTCCTGATAAAGCGATGATGGTAGAGGATCCGGCATTTTTCAATCATTACATGGATCAGTTAGGAGAAGCGGCTGATGAGGATATTCAGTCGTTTAATGATTTAATGGATGCACTGGATGCGCGTCACCGGTATTTTCATTTAAACGGCTGCCGTTTGTCCGATCATGGTCTGGATACTGCTTGTGCGACAGATTACACCGAAGAAGAAATTAAAGCCATCTTTAAAAAAGTCCGCGGCGGGAATCATCTGACGGAAGCCGAAATTCTGAAGTTCAAATCGTGTATGTTATATGAATTCGGGATTATGGACCACGCAAGGGGATGGACACAACAATTCCATATCGGAGCCCAGCGGAATAACAACACCCGCCTGTTTAAAAAACTGGGACCTGATACCGGTTTCGATTCCATAGGCGATAAACCGGTCGCTGAGCCCCTTGCCCGTTTACTGGACCGCCTTGATCAGGAAAATAAATTATGTAAAACCATTTTGTACAACCTGAACCCCCGTGACAATGAATTATATGCGACGATGATTGGAAATTTCCAGGATGGATCGGTTCCGGGAAAAATCCAGTATGGCTCCGGATGGTGGTTTCTGGACCAGCAGGACGGCATGAAAAAGCAAATGAATGCGCTTTCAAACCTTGGATTGCTCAGTCGGTTTGTTGGTATGCTGACCGATTCAAGGAGTTTTCTTTCTTATACCCGTCACGAATACTTCCGCCGTACCCTGTGTAATTTACTGGGATCGGACGTGGAGAATGGCGAGATCCCGGCGGATATGGACCTTCTTGGAAAAATGGTCGAAAATATCTGTTACAACAATGCTAAGAATTACTTTAACTTTTGAGTAGCGAGCCCACACTTTTTGCCATTTGCGGAATTAAAATAGATTTCTAAATTTGCAATCGATTGCACAAAGAAATCCAAATTTGAAAATATGCATAACAAAGTTGTTACGTTTGGAGAAATCATGTTACGGCTGGCTACACCGGGGTATCTGCGTTTTTCCCAAACCGATACGTTCTCTGCAACCTTTGGCGGCGGAGAGGCAAATGTGGCCGTGTCACTGGCCAACTTCGGCGTTCCGGTCGATTTTGTGACCCGTCTGCCAAAGAATGATATGGGCCGGGCCTGTCAAATGGACCTTCGCAAATACGGAGTAGGAACGCAAAATATCATTTGGGGCGGGGAGCGTCTTGGCATCTACTTCCTGGAAACAGGTGCTGTAAGCCGCGGAAGCAAAGTGGTATACGACCGGGCCCATTCGTCCATGGCCGGGATTAAAACCGGAATGATCGACTGGGACCAGGTGTTTGAAGGTGTTTGCTGGTTTCACTGGACGGGGATCACTCCGGCAATATCTCAGGGTGCTGCTGATGTTTGCCTTCAGGCTATTAAGAAGGCCAATAAAAAGGGAATTACGGTTTCATGTGACCTGAATTACCGTAAAAACCTGTGGAAATACGGAAAGTCGGCAGGAGAGGTCATGCCGGCGCTGGTTGAAGGTACCGATATCGTTTTGGGAAATGAGGAGGATGCTGAAATGGTGCTGGGCATAAAACCCGAAGGCGTTGATGTGACCGGAGGACATGTTGAAGGTGCAGCATATGAATCGGTATCCCGACAAATTATGAGCCGGTTTCCCCGATGTAAAAAAGTAATCACGACCTTGCGTGGATCAGTGAATGCGAACAACAATTCGTGGGCCGGCGTATTGTGGGACGGTCAGCGGCTATTAGAGTCACCGACCTATCAGATCACCCATATCGTAGACCGGGTGGGAGGTGGCGACTCCTTTATGGGTGGATTGATTTACGGATTACTGACGTATACCGGAAGTGATCAGCAGGCGCTGAATTTTGCTGTTGCCGCTTCGTGCCTGAAACACACTATTTACGGAGACTTTAACCAGGTGACCGTGGATGAAGTTGAAAAACTGATGGGAGGCGATGCCTCCGGACGGGTAGCAAGATGATAATTGAAAATTCCGAATTTGAAAATTAATTGTATGTCTCGATTTACCAGGATAGAAGTTGCATTGAAGATGAAGGAAACCGGTATTGTCCCGGTATTCTATCATCCGGATCCGGAAACCTGCAAGTCTGTTCTAAAAGCTTGTTATGAAGGCGGGATCCGCGTATTTGAATTTACCAACCGGGGTGACTTTGCCCATGAGCTGTTTGGCGAACTGAATAAATGGGCTGCAAAGCAGTGTCCTGAAATGATCCTTGGTGTAGGTTCGGTCGTTGACGGGCCTACTGCTGCCTTGTTTATTCAACTGGGTGCCAATTTTATCGTTTCCCCCCTGATTGATGAAGAAACAGCCCGGATTTGCAACAGACGGAAAATCGCCTGGAGTCCGGGATGCGGCTCGGTCACTGAAATTGGGCGGGCTCATGAACTGGGCAGTGAAGTGGTGAAGATTTTTCCCGGATCGCAGGTTGGCGGGCCGGAATTTGTTTCAGCCGTCAAGGGGCCAATGCCTTACGCCAGCATCATGCCAACCGGAGGTGTTTCTCCCGACAAAGCCAATCTGACCGGATGGTTTAAAGCCGGTGTTCATTGTGTGGGAATGGGATCACAGCTCTTCCCGAAAGCTGTTCTTGCTTCAAGGGATTGGAATGAAATCACGGTCACGTGCCGGACAGCCCTGGAAATTGTGAAGAAAATAAGAACGAATACATAAAATAACCACTAAACGAATAAGTATGACAGAACTAAACAAAAAGATTGGCAAGTACCGATGGACCATCTGTTCCCTGTTGTTTTTCGCGACAACAGTGAATTACCTGGATCGGCAGGTCCTGAGTTTGCTGAAAGACCAACTCGAGGTCCAATTCAACTGGAGCGATTCGGACTATGCCAATATTGTCTCCGTTTTTCAATTTGTCTATGCCATCTCCATGTTGTTTGCCGGCCGGATCATCGACTGGCTTGGAACAAAGTGGGGATATGCAGTTTCCCTGATTGTATGGTCGGTTGGTGCCATGATCCATGCGTTGGCAAAAGGGACCGGCGGGTTCATGTTTGCCAGGGGGGTACTGGGCTTTGGTGAATCAGGAAACTTCCCTGCAGCCATCAAGGCAACAGCAGAGTGGTTCCCAAAAAGAGAAAGGGCACTGGCTACCGGGATTTTCAATTCAGGAGCGAATGTTGGAGCGATTGCTGCTCCTCTGACTGTTCCCTGGATTGCTTCTCACCTCGGATGGGAGGCGGCTTTTCTCATCATTGGCGGTATTGGCTTCGCCTGGTTAATCTTCTGGTTCTGGTTTTACGAACTTCCGGCACGCAGTAAACGCGTCAAAGCCCCTGAAATGGACTATATTCATTCGGATGTTGAAGATCAGCCGGCAATCGGACAAGTGGAAAACAATAAAATCAGTTGGTTTAAACTTTTAAGATACAAACAGACGTGGGCGTTTAGTTTCGGTAAGTTCATGACCGACGGTGTTTGGTGGTTTTACTTATTCTGGTTGCCTGCGTACCTGAAAGCACAATACGGTATGACCGGAATGGAGGTTGCTGTTCCCCTTGCTGTATTGTATTCCATGTCAACCATAGGAAGCATTGCCGGTGGCTGGTTTCCGATGTTCTTTATTAACAGGGGCTATGAACCTTATCAGGGCCGGATGAAAGCCATGTTGATGATCGCCCTTTTTCCGCTGATTGTTCTGAGTGCACAGTACCTGGGACAAATCAGTTTTTGGATGCCGGTGATCATTATTGGTATTGGAACCGCGGCTCATCAGGCATGGTCCGCCAACATTTTTACAACCGTTTCGGATATGTTCCCAAAAAAAGCAGTGGCCAGTGTAACCGGTATCGGTGGTATGGCAGGCGGATTTGGGGGTATTGTCATTACAAAATGTGCGGGCTGGCTGTTTGACGCCTATCGCTTTTCCGGTATCGCTGAAGCGTGGACGACTGCCCGTGCAGCCGACCTGGGTGTTTATCTGGATAAGATCCGTTCATTGCAGCTTGTTAATAAACATGGCGATGTGATCAATATTGATAAAGTGGAACTGGGTTCGCTGCCTGTGGAGATCGCTGGTCAATTGAAGAACATTGACGCTTCAGCCTTTGATTCACTGAAAGAAATTCAATCGGTTATTGTCCAGGGGAACATGACAACCGCCTATACGATTGTATTTGTTTTCTGCGCCCTGGCTTATCTGATGGCCTGGGGCATCATGCACCTGCTGGTGCCGAAATTCAAGAAAATTGAAGATATTGATTAATCAGGAAAATGAGAGAGGCCGAATTTCAAGCCTCTCTCATTTTCTCCATGTGTGAATGAGATGAATAAAATGTTTTTTGAATCAGATGGAATGAACTGGGAAATTCTGGATGCAAAAGTGTCCAGGCAAATTATGGGTTACGACGACAGGATCATGCTTGTAAAAGTGAGGTTTGAAAAAGGTGGCATTGGAGCCCTTCACCAACATGAACATTCACAAACGAGTTACGTAGCCGAAGGAACATTTGAGGTCACCATTGGTGAACAAAAAATGATCCTCCGCAAAGGTGATTCCTTTCATGTACCATCGAATGAAATGCACGGAGTCTGTTGTCTCGAAGCAGGTTTGCTAATCGATAACTTTAGTCCGGTAAGAGCGGATTTCCTAGAGTAATTTTTGCCATTGCGAACACCATCTGACAGGCAAAATAAAAGAAACTATGAATTCCACTTTGCTATTGCCTTCAGATTGCGTTCGTTCATGATATTTTTGGCTTCCGGTGTATACAGAAGGGCCAGTTCTTCTTCAAAATATTCCGTTATTTTTCCCCTGACAATCTTCATTGTTGAATTCAGAAGATGATTCTGCTCGGTGAAGGCCTCCGGTAATACAGCGATTGTTGCGGGAAGCCAGCGTTCAGGGAACATGTTCTCAAACTTACCGCCTTTTTTGTATTGATCGACCTCTGCCTGGATCAGCCTCAGACTTTCGATATTGGCGGTATCTGTGCCCGGCTGCCATCCTGCTCCGGTCAGCTTTCGGTTGATCGCCTGAATGTTCGGGACAATAAAACCGGTTGTATAGGGGTTTTGGTTGTTGTAGAGCATACACTGGTCAATTAAAGCCGATTGTTCGATCAATGCCTCCTCAATTCCCTCCGGACTATATTTTTCTCCGTCATTGGCAATTAAAAGACTTTTAAAGCGCCCCAGCACATATAAAAATCCGTCCGCGTCCATATACCCCATGTCACCGGTATGCAACCATCCGTCAGCAACCGTTTCTGCTGTGGCTTTTGGATTATTCCAATAGCCGGCCATGACATTGTCTCCCTTGATCATGATCTCACCTTTATCTCCGGTCGGCAGTTCTTTGCCATCATCGTCCACAATCTTCAGATCCATATATTTGACCAGCCGGCCGGATGAACCGAATTTGATGGCATGAATGGCATTGGATGAAATGACCGGCGAAGCTTCCGAAAGCCCATAGCCCTGACACATAGGAATCCCGATGGCATAGAAGAACCGCTGGAGTTCAACGTCCAGCAAAGCGCCTCCGCCAATGAAGAACCGGAGTCTGCCTCCGAAGCTTTCCCTGATTTTTGAAAACAGGATCTTGTCATACAGCGCTACGAGCGGTTTATAAATCGCCCGCGACCCCTTTCCTTTGTCCCAGCCGATCCCATTGTACCGATATGCGGTCTTTAAGGCGTGGTCAAACAGTTTTTGAGTGGTCTTTCCTTTCTGGCGAATAGCCGATTCAATTCCCTTCCTGAAATTCTTGGCGATGGCCGGAACACTCATGAGGATAGTGGGTTGGATTTCCTTAATATTTTTGGGAATATTCTTTAATGTTTCCAGAGGTGTTTTCCCGGGTTCGAGCGACGCAACACTGGCTCCGTTATACATGAAACAATACAGGCACGCCGTGTGGGCAAATGCATGATCCCAGGGAAGAAAAGCCAGGGTTTTCCATTCGGATGTGATCTCCATCAATGTATTTGACTGGATTACATTGGCGGTGTAATTCAGGTGAGATAACATAATCCCTTTCGGATCGGCAGTGGTACCTGATGTGTAGGAGATGTTAGCCAGATCTTCCGGTTTAACAGCCTTGTAAACCTGCTCCACAAGATTTTTATTTTCTCTGAGGAACGTTTTTCCTTCGATCATAATGGACTCATAACTGAGGTCATTTTCTCCCGGATTTTCTTTTTCATCCAGATAAATAACCTTTTCCAGTCCGGGAAGATCTTTCCTGATTTCCTCAATTTTAGAAGCCTGGCCCTCTGAAACAACAACCATACGGCATCCGGAATGCTCGAGCCGGAACTTTAATTCGGATCTGGCGTCCAGCTTGACCGATAAGGGAACATTAATCGCTCCTGCATACAGCATTCCCAACTCGCTGATAAGCCATTGGTTTCTTCCCTCCGAAATTAATCCAATCCGGTCGCCCTTTCCGATCCCAATGGCCTGTAATCCGGCGGCAAGCTCCACCACCTGACGGTGTACTTCCCTGTATGTGGTTCCCTGAAATACCCCGCCCTTTTTTTCCCACAGGAAGACGTTCTCCGGAAATTTGCTGACACTGACTTCAAAGAGTTCGATAATGGTCTTCATAAGTTTGGTATTTAATAGACAATCTCAAAAGTAAGAAAAATAGAACGAAAAAAAGTGACGGCACCCGAATAGAAACTAAAGAACGGCAGAGCGAAAAGTATCCGTTCCGCTTTCGGAGGAACGGATATTTGATGGTGAATGAAAGTCCTGACAGGTTATTTTGTGCTAAACTGATAGACCGTCGTTTGCTCGTAGTTTTCTCCCGGGCGCAGTACTGTGGAAGGGAAATTGTCGTGATTGGGAGAATCGGCGTAATGCTGGGTCTCGAGTGCCACCCCGGAATAACTTCCGAACTTTTTAACCCCGTCGATGATCAGTTCAGGTATCCAATAGCCGGTATAAACCTGCATCCCCGGCTGGGTGGTGTATACCCTGACCTGACGTCCGTTGGTTGCTTCTGATAAACAACCCGCTTCAACCAGTTGTCCCGCCTCATTGTCCAGTACGAAATTCTGATCATAACCTTCGGCGAGCGATGAAATATCCCGGCCCAGTTTTTTGTTTTCAGTAAAATCAAATGGGGTCGCTTCGACCGGCAGAATCGTTCCGGTGGGGATCAGGTCCTTTGATTCGGTTATTTTCTTTGCAGTCAGTTGCAGCTCATGTTGCAGAATATTTTCTTTTCCCCCCGTCAGGTTAAAGTAGGTGTGGTTTGTCAGGTTGACAATTGTGGGCTGATCGGTTTCTGCTTCGTAAAAAAGAGTGAGTTTATTCTCATTGTCCAGGGTGCAGGTACAACTGACCTTCAGGTTTCCGGGATAACCTTCTTCCTTGTCCGGACTGAAATACGACATTTTTACCCCTACTTTGCCCGGTATTTCCACAATTTCCGGGGTCCAGACCCTGCGGTCAAATCCGATTAACCCGCCATGCAGGTGATTCTCTCCGTTATTGATTGCCCCTGCATATGCTATACCGTCAATGCTGTATTTCCCTTTGGCGATCCTGTTGGCATAACGGCCGATAATACTGCCGAAATACGGATAATTGCGCTGATAATAATCGTTCAGGTAATCGTCCAGCTTCTCGAAGCCACAGGCAATATTGTCGACATGCCCGTTTTTGTCAGGCGTCTCGATAGCGGTGATAATACACCCGTAACTGCTGATTTTGACCGTGATACAGTTATCGTTTGAAAGGACGAATAGTTGTACTTCCCGACCATCCTTGGTCGTTCCGAAAGGTCTGCTGCTTATGTTCATACGTCTTAGCTTTTAGCTGTTTATTGATTTTATTTGTTTTGATGGTCATATTGCTAAATTGCTGTCGGCAACCAGTCGCTGACAGTTAACAGCGTTCTTCATTCATAGTTCTAATGGTCTAATATCTTGTGTCTTGTGTCTTGTATCTTGTATCTTGTATATTATTCAGGGGGTCAATTTACAAATTTTCTTCGTACTGGTGGGTACTGGTTGCTGTTGTCGGCGATTTTTTTCTACTTTTGGCATTCCATACCTGGCAAAACTATTTTGGATGAAGAATATTCAAATCGACGACACGCTTGGCGTCCCCAAATACAGGCAAATAATTAACTCGATTTACCAGGCTATTGCTGTCGGAGCATTGCATCTTGGAGACAAAATTCCTTCGCTGAATGAAATTTGTGAGGAGTTTGGCCTTTCACGCGATACCGTTATGGTTGCCTTCAACGAGCTGAAAGCCAAGGGGGTCATTCATTCTATTCCCGGCAAGGGGTATTATATTAACAGTACTGAGATTAACCTGGATGAGCGGATTTTTGTCCTTTTTGACGAGCTAAACGCCTTTAAGGAGGACCTATACGCGTCCTTTTTGAATAAGCTGGACAGCAAAAGCAATGTCGATATTTATTTTCATCATTTTAATATCGGGCTTTTCAGGGACCTGGTTGTCCAAAGCGCGGGGAAGTATACTTCGTACGTGATCATGCCCGCCACTTTCGATCATACAGCCGCAATCCTGTCGGTACTGCCGGAAGAAAAGGTGTATATTCTGGACAGGCTAAAAGACGATTTGAAACACTATCCTGTAGTATACCAGGATTTTGAGAAGGATGTTTACCGGGCGTTAACAGAAGGTGAGGATTTGCTGGAAAAATACAGTAAACTCGTGATGCTTTATCCGGGAGGGAAAGAACCTGAAGGCCGGGTAACCGGATTCAGGAAATTCTGCGGGGAACGGAAGATCGGGTATGAAGTCCTGCATAGTTTGGATCACCGGAAAATCAAAACCGGCGAAGCTTATTTTGTTCCTTCCGACCGGAACCTGGTACGGTTAGTGAAAATGGCGGGCGAACAAGATCTTAAACTGGGCACTGATCTGGGAATTGTTTCGTTCAACGATACGGTACTGAAAGAGGTCGTGGCCGGAGGGATCACCACGATTTCGACCGACTTTAAGCTAATGGGGGAAACCCTGGCCGGGATGATCATGAAGAGAAGCCATGAGAAGTTGGCAAATCCTGCAGCATTGATCCGGCGTAATTCGCTATAAGTCATTGTACCATTATTTATACAGTTATTTGCCATTTCCAATTTATCAATGCCCCATGCTCCATGCGCTTTGCCCTCTGCCTGCCCACATGTTTCATAACATAAATTCTTAAAAATACAGCGACCTTTTAATTTGTATTTTTACCTACCAGTACCCACCAGTTAACATTTTTACTTTAAATACTATAAATCAAAAGAAATGGATATTAAAACATTGAAAGAAAAGTTTGTGGAAAAGTACGGAGAAGGCGATTTTTCCGGTTATTTTTCACCCGGCAGGGTTAATTTAATAGGTGAACATACCGACTATAACGGAGGTTTTGTTTTCCCGTGTGCCCTGAGCTTCGGAAATTACTGCCTGATCCGCAAGGTTGACCGGCCTTCATTTAAGTTCGCTTCAATCAACATGGACCTTGAAGTTGAATTGTCGCTTGATGAACTAACAAAACCTTTGGGGGACAAAGCGTGGGTCAACTATCCGCTCGGAGTTATCGCCCAGTTTGTAAAAAGGGGTCTTAAGCCCGCGACCGGAGCAGATCTCTTGTTTTACGGCGATGTTCCGAACGGAGCAGGCCTTTCTTCATCAGCAGCGCTGGAGGTTGTAACTGCTGTCGCGATTGATGATCAGTATGGCTATGGCCTTGACCGGATTGAGCTGATAAAAATGGGGCAGAAAGCGGAACATGAATTTGCAGGCGTTATGTGCGGGATCATGGATCAATTTGCCTCGGGCCTGGGTGCAAAGGATCATGCCATTTTTTTGAATTGTGATACCCTGGAATATGAACTGGTTCCTGTGGTACTGAAAGGCTGTAAGATAGTCGTCAGCAATACAAACAGTCCTCATAAACTGGATTCCGGCAAATACAACGAGCGGGTAGGTGAGTGCAAGGCTGCTGTGGAGGCCATTAAACCGTATCAGGCAATTAATCAACTGGCTGATCTTTCGATGGATGATTTCAAAGCCGTGGAATCAAAGATTGAAAATGAAGTTGTTCGAAGACGTGCGCGTCATGTCGTTTCTGAAATTAAACGGACCACCGATGCTGTGGAGGCCCTGAAGGCCGGGGATTTGGAGCTGTTTGGAAAGCTGATGAATGCGTCCCATGTTTCCCTTCGCGACGACTATGAGGTAACCGGTCCGGAACTGGATGCTATGGCTGAAGCAGCCTGGAAAATTGACGGGGTGATCGGATCAAGAATGACAGGAGGGGGTTTCGGCGGTTGTACCGTATCGGTAGTCAGGGATGAGGCAATTGATACGTTTATTTCTGAAGTCGGAAAAGAATACACAGCAAAGACAGGACTGAGCCCTCAATTCTACGTCGCTGAAATCGGAGACGGAGGTAAAAAGATTTTCTAAACGAATCGATTGATGAGAACATTTAATATGGAAGACCATTCTCATCGCCGGTTCAATCCGTTGACCGGCGATTGGGTACTGGTTTCACCACACCGGGCCAAGCGTCCCTGGCAGGGACAGGTAGAGAGCGTGCAGGAAGAAAAACGCCCGGAATATGACCCTGCCTGCTATTTATGCCCGGGCAATGAACGGGCCGGTGGGTTAAAAAATCCGGAATATCCGGAAACCTTTGTTTTTACGAACGACTTCAGCGCCCTGCTTGCAGATGCTCCCGCAGGCAATGTTTCGGAAGGAGAGTTATTCCAGGCAAAAAGCGAAAGCGGGATTTGTAAAGTGATTTGCTTCTCACCGCGGCACGATCTGACCATCCCCCAGATGAATGTGGCTGATATTAAAAAAGTGGTTGATGTCTGGCAACGGGAATACCTGGAACTGGGAGCAAAGGAGTTCATCAACTATGTCCAGATCTTTGAGAATAAAGGGAGCATTATGGGCTGCAGCAACCCGCATCCTCACGGACAAATCTGGTCGTCAAGTTCAATTCCCAATGAACCTTACAAAGAAGATGCCAGGCAACGAACCTATTTCGAAAAGCACGGAAGAACGCTGCTTTCCGATTACCTGGAGAAAGAACTGGAGAAAAAGGTACGGATCCTTGCGGTAAATGACCATTTTGTGGCACTCATCCCGTACTGGGCGGTGTGGCCTTTTGAGAGCATGGTGATTAGCCGGAAATCCATTCAGCATATGGGTCAAATGAATGAAGACGAAAAAATGGCTTTGGCCGATATTTACAGTCGCCTGACCATTATGTATGACAATCTTTTCCAGGTCTCCTTTGCCTATTCGGCAGGGATCCATCAGGCCCCTACTGACGGAAAGGAACACCCTGCATGGCATTTTCATATGCACTTTTATCCGCCTCTGTTGCGCTCAGCTTCTGTCAAAAAGTTTATGGTTGGTTATGAAATGCTGGCAAATCCTCAGCGTGATATTACAGCTGAAAGCGCTGCTGCACGGTTGCGGGAGCTTCCGCTTATTCATTACAGAAAGGAATAAATAGCTGGCCTCCAGTAATTAAAGCCATCCGGCAGATGCCGGATGGCTTTTTTAGTATGTTCTATAGCATAAGTGGATAAAAAAATAGAAATTATCAATAAGAGTATAATATACTTTTATAATTTTGATTCGTATGAACGAGCTTAAAAGGAAATTTTTGAAAGAAATGTACGGAGAACACCCGAAGCACTATGTGGCTGTTGACTGCGTAATCTTTGGTTACATGGACGGTGAATTAAAGCTATTGCTTTACCCCAGGAGTTTTGAGCCGGCCAAGGGGAATTGGTCTCTTTCAGGAGGATTTATCCAGGAAAAGGAATCGGCCGACCAGGCTGCCGCCCGCATTTTAAAAAGAACGACCGGACTGGACCAGATTTACATGGAGCAGGTAGCCGCTTTTTCGCTACCCGACAGAGAAACAGCAGCAAGGGTTATCAGCATTGCCTACTATGCCCTGATCAGGCTGGATAAGCATGATGAGGAAATTGTACGTCAGTATGGCGCTGACTGGTTTTCGCTTGAGAAAAAGCCTGATTTGATCTTTGACCATAACGAAATTGTGGGCAAGGCCCTGGTGAAGCTTCAGCAAAAGGCTGGTTATCAGCTTGTCGGACCGGAACTTCTGCCCGAGTTTTTCACCCTTACCCAACTTCGTCGTTTATATGAGGCAATTTTTCAGCGGACACTCGATCCCGGGAATTTCAGAAAGAAGGTATTATCACTGGATATATTAAAAAGATCAAATAAAAAAGATTCGACTGAATCAAAGAAAGGAGCTTATTATTATTGCTTCAAACAGGAAGAAATTCCTGATCGCGATATTGGACGGATCGTAAAAGTATAACCAATTAAAATTTACTGAGATGGAAATGAATGATCTGAAACAACTGGAAGTCTGGTTTGTCACCGGAAGCCAGAATTTATACGGGGCGGAGACCTTAAAGCAAGTGGACCGGGATTCCGAAACAATTGCCAGGGCGTTGGACGCCTCTTCCGAGATTCCTGTCCGGTTTGTGTTTAAGCCCGTGGTCACGACTCCTGATGAGATTTACCGCATTTGCTTGGAAGCTAACAATGAAGCAAATTGTATTGGTCTGGTAACCTGGATGCATACGTTTTCTCCAGCAAAGATGTGGATTCAGGGATTGACGGTATTGAATAAACCTTTCGCCCATCTCCATACTCAGTTTAACAGGGATATTCCCTGGAATGAGATCGATATGGATTTCATGAACCTGAATCAATCAGCGCACGGTGACCGGGAATTTGGGTTCATATGTTCGCGCATGCGTCTGGAAAGAAAAGTGATCGTTGGTCACTGGCAGGATGAAAAGGTGCAGAAAAAACTTGGAATCTGGATTCGTGCAGCGATTGGCAATCATGCTTCCAAATCTTTAAAGATTTGCCGTTTTGGAGACAATATGCGTCATGTTGCCGTAACGGAAGGAGACAAAGTGGAAGCTCAGCGGGTTTTAGGATGGCAGGTTAATGCTCATGGAGTGGGAGAACTCGTGGCCAGCATGGAAACAGTAGCGGAAGCAGAGGTGGATGACTTGCTGAAAGCCTATGCCGATACCTATCAACTCGATGATCGGTCAAATGGAAATGTTCGCTATCAGGCCAAAATTGAACTCGGATTGAAGAAGTTCCTGGTTCAAAACGGATACAAGGCATTTACAACAAATTTTGAAGACCTGACGGGCCTCAGACAGCTTCCCGGCCTGGCTTGTCAGCATCTGATGGAACAAGGATACGGCTTTGGAGCGGAAGGTGACTGGAAACAATCGGCTTTGGTTCATATCATGAAGATGATGGCTGTGGGACTTGAAGGAGGATGTTCCTTTATGGAAGATTACACCTATCATCTTGATCCTGTTCAACCGGCTGTACTGAGTGCGCATATGCTGGAAATCTGCCCTTCGGTTGCGGCTTCCAGACCCAAAATTGAAGTGCATCCTTTGGGAATTGGAGGGAAGGATGCGCCTGCCCGTCTGGTATTTGACGTGCCCGAAGGCAAGGGGATCAATGCCACCCTGGTGGACATGGGGGGACGGATGCGCATGATTGTGAATCCGGTTCAGGTCATTCCATCTCAGCCGCTTCCGAAATTACCGGTGGCCCGCGCACTCTGGGTTCCCATGCCTGATCTTGAAATTGGTGCGACAGCATGGATCCTCGCAGGCGGAGCTCATCATACCAGTTTTTCCATGGCTCTTGGCCGGGAGTACCTGGAAGATTTCGCAGCCATGTTAAAGCTGGAATTCATCGTCATTGATGAAAAAACAACGATCCCCGAGTTCAGAAAAGAGCTGAAATGGAATGATCTGTATTATCACCTTGCAAAAGGTTTGTAAGGAATAGAAAAACCTGGTAAATCAAACTTAAACTTGAAATAAATGGCTTCACTTGACTGGATCGTTATTGGAGTTTTCGGTCTTGCCCTTATTGGCGTCGTCCTTTGGGTGTTTAAACAAAAGCAAACCAGTTCCGGCGATTATTTCCTTGCCGGGCGTGATGCAACCTGGCTGGCTATCGGCGCGTCCATATTCGCTTCCAACATCGGCTCTGAGCATTTGATTGGATTGGCCGGCGCGGGCGCTTCGAGCGGGATGGCAATGGCCCATTGGGAAATCCAGGGATGGATGATCCTGATCCTGGGCTGGGTTTTTGTCCCGTTCTATTCCAGAAGTATGGTTTCGACCATGCCTGAGTTTCTTGAAAGACGCTATAATAAGGAATCAAGAACCATTCTTTCTCTGATTTCGCTGGTGAGCTATGTGCTCACCAAAGTAGCCGTAACGGTGTATGCCGGGGGACTGGTCTTCAAGGAAGTATTTGGAATAGAAAGTATATGGGGGATCGATTTCTTCTGGATCTCTGCGATAGGATTGGTGCTGCTGACAGCCGTTTATACGGTTATAGGGGGTATGAAATCGGTATTATATACCTCTGTTCTGCAAACACCCATCCTGCTTCTCGGATCACTGATCATCGTTGTCCTGGGTTTAAGGGCAGTCGGCGGCTGGGACGAAGTGGTGGCAGCCACTTCAGCAGTTCAGGTAAACGCTCAGGGCGATACCATGTTTAACCTGATCCGCAGCAATCAGGATGCTGATTTCCCGTGGTTGGGCGTTTTCATTGGCTCTGCGGTAATCGGCTTTTGGTATTGGTGTACAGATCAGTATATTGTGCAACGGGTGCTGTCCGGAAAGAATGAAACCGAAGCCAGGCGGGGGGCCATTTTTGGTGCCTATTTAAAACTGACGCCTGTATTCTTATTTATGATACCCGGAATGATTGCCTTTGCCATGGCGCAAAAGGGAGTGGTTATTAATGGCGAAGTTTTTGCTCTTTCATCGTCTGATGCGGCTTTTCCGACGCTGGTGGCCAAATTGCTTCCGGCCGGAGTAAAGGGGTTGGTGGTTTGCGGCATTCTTGCGGCGCTCATGAGTTCACTGGCCTCCCTGTTTAATTCGTCTTCCATGCTGTTCACGATCGATTTTTATAAAAAGTATAAACCGGAGGCGAGCGAGGCAAAGCTGGTCAGGGTAGGGCGGACGGCGACTGTTGTCGTAGTTATTCTGGGTATTCTCTGGATTCCCATTATGCGGAGCATCGGAAGTGTGCTGTATAATTACCTGCAGGATGTCCAGTCCGTTTTGGCACCGGGCATTGCTGCTGCCTTCCTGTTGGGAGTTGTTTCTACAAGGCCGACTCCCAAAGGGGGAATGTGGGGAATGATCGCCGGTTTTATTGTTGGCATTATTCGTTTAGGTGCGAAAGTACTCTATTCGACCTTAGCCGGTCAGGCAGGTTATACGGATGTCAAGCTCTGGGCTGCAGAGAAAGGCGTGGATAATTGGTTCTATAACTTGTTTTATGAAGTTAACTGGTTATTCTTCAGCGGCGGCATGCTGGTTTTCAGTATTCTGGTGATCATGATCGTCAGCCGTTATACAAAGGGAGCTCCTGCAGCCCAGATAGAAGGACTGACCTTCCATTCGGCGACGGCAGCACAAAAGGTTGCCACGAAAGCAAGCTGGAATAAATGGGATGTAATTCATTCGATGATTATTTTAGGTTTTACCGTAGCATTCTACATCTATTTCTGGTAAGAAACGGATTGGAATGTCCAATTCCTGTGATACATTTGTGAACATCAAGAAAAAGAAAGATGCTGAAAGATTTAAAGGAACAGGTTTGTCAGGCTAATCTGGATTTAGTGAAATACGGACTGGTGATCTTTACCTGGGGAAATGTCAGTGGCATTGACAGGGAAAAAGGCCTGGTCGTGATCAAACCTAGCGGTGTTTCTTACAATGATATGGTTCCCGAAGATATGGTTGTCGTCGATTTGGATGGCAATATCGTGGAAGGAAAATACAAACCTTCATCTGATACGGCCACCCATTTGGTCCTTTACCGGAATTTTAAGCATATCGGCGGAATTGTCCATACCCATTCGGAATGGGCGACGAGCTGGGCTCAGGCAGGAATGCCGATCCCGCCTGTCGGAACGACTCATGCCGATTATTTTTACGGTGAAGTTCCCTGCACCAGGAAAATGACCGATGAGGAGATCAATGGTGCCTATGAACGGGAGACCGGGCGGGTTATCGTCGAATGTTTCAGGGAACTCAATCCGGATGATATACCCGGTATTCTTGTTAATAACCATGCTCCTTTTTCATGGGGGACTGATGTTCACAACGCTGTTCACAACGCTGTTGTGCTGGAGGAAATTGCCAAAATGACCTTCCGTTCCCTGAACCTGAATCCCGGCGCCGAAATGAGCCAGACATTGCTGGACAAACATTTCCTGAGAAAACACGGGAAAGATGCCTATTACGGGCAAAAATAAATTGAACTAATATTTTAACATGACACAGACAAAATATACAATTGGAGTGGATTACGGAACGGATTCAGTGCGTTCCCTGGTTGTGAATGTGCATACCGGAGAAGAGGTTGCCAGCGCTGTTTTTGAATATCCCCGATGGAAAAAGGGACTGTTCTGCGATCCGGGAACGAACAGGTTCCGCCAGCATCCGCTGGATTACCTGGAAGGGCTTCAATATACCATAACCGAAGCTTTAAAAAAGGCTCCGTCCGAAGTGGCGAAAAATGTCGTCGGTCTTTCGGTCGATACAACCGGTTCAACACCCTGCGCCGTAGATGAAAACGGCACTCCCTTGTCATTGACCGCCGGGTTTGAGGAAAACCCCAATGCCATGTTTATTTTATGGAAAGACCATACGGCAGTGAAAGAGGCAGATGAAATCAATGAGAAATCCTCGAAATGGCCGGTTGATTTCCGGAAATACGAAGGTGGGATTTATTCCTCCGAATGGTTTTGGTCCAAGATACTGCACGTAGCCAGAGAAGATGCCGGGGTTTTACGTGCGGCATACAGTTGGGTGGAACATTGCGACTGGATACCAGCCATTTTAACCGGAAATACACGACCGGCAATCCTAAAAAGGAGCCGCTGTGCCGCAGGCCATAAAGCCATGTGGCATGAAGCTTTTGGTGGTCTGCCTTCCGAAGAATTCCTGACGTCGCTTGATCCGGCGCTGAGTGGGCTGCGTGACCGGCTGTTTAAGGAGACCTATACCTTTGATGTGCCCGCCGGGAAGTTGACCAGGGAATGGGCAGACAAACTGGGACTGCCTGTTGGTATAATTGTCGGTGTTGGTTCTTTTGATGCGCATGTCGGGGCTGTTGGCGGGGAAATTAAACCCTATTATCTCAGTAAAGTAATGGGCACTTCGACCTGTGATATGCTTGTCGCTCCAATGGACGAAGTTGGTGACAAGCTCATCGCCGGCATTTGCGGACAGGTGGATGGATCTGTTATCCCGGGAATGCTTGGAATGGAAGCTGGACAGTCTGCTTTTGGTGACATTTATGCCTGGTTTAAGAAGGTGCTGATGTGGCCGGCGGAGAATGTCCTTGCTCAGTCTGCACTCATCGACGAAGCACTCCGGCAGAAGCTGATTAATGAGATGGCCGACAAAATGATCGGCGAGCTTTCCAAAGCTGCAGCAAAAATCCCGATTTCGGAGAGTGGTGTGCTGGCGATTGACTGGATGAATGGCCGCCGTACACCCGATGCCAATCAGAACCTGAAAGGGGCTATTGCCGGATTAAGTCTTGGAACCGATGCACCGCGTATTTTCCGTGCTCTTGTTGAGGCAACTGCGTTTGGTTCAAAGGCAATTAATGACCGGTACGTTCAGGAAGGAATCAGGATTGACGGTGTGGTTGCTCTTGGCGGGGTTGCAAAAAAATCTCCGCTGGTCATGCAAATCGTCTGTGACGTATTGAATATGCCCATACAAGTTGCCCGTTCCGAACAAGCCTGCGCCCTGGGGGCTGCTATGGCTGCCGCTGTGGCGGCAGGTGTATACGCGACGACACTGGAAGCTCAGGAAAAAATGGGAAGCGGTATTGAAACCAAATATGATCCTATTCCCGAAAATGTGGAGAAATACCGGGCACTTTATGAGAAATATGTCCGGCTGGGAGCTTTCATTGAAAATGAATTAACCAAATAGAGACGCCGAAAAACGAATTTTTTCAAAAAATAGTAATAAATTGCCTGGTGAAAACCAGGCAATTTTATTTATGTACGATATAATAGGAGATGTGCACGGGCAGTCTGATCTGTTGAAAGAATTGCTGAAACAGATGGGCTATACCGCCAAAAATGGCGTCTATTCTCATCCCGAGCGGAAAGCAATCTTCGTTGGCGATTTTATTAACCGGGGCCCAAAATCCAGGATTACACTCAGCCTGATACGTAGCATGGTTGAAAATGATCATGCCAGGGCCATCCTTGGAAACCATGAAATTAATGCCATCTATTACAGTTTTCTCGATAAAAAAGGCGTGCACCTGAGCAAGAAATGGTCGCGCTTAAGGCTTGATCTGGATTCGACGCTTCGGGAGTTTTACGGACATGAGGAAGAGTGGGATGGTTATATTAAATGGATGCGCCGGTTGCCCCTGTTCCTGGAGCTGGATCATATCCGGGTTACCCATGCCTGCTGGCGGGACCAAAACATCAGTCTGCTGAAGGAGAATCTTCCGGAACAAAAACTGAAACGTTCCTTTCTAAAACTGGTGGGAAAGAATGGTTCAGATCTGGCAAATGCGTTCTGGGAAACCTGTAAGGGGATTGATTTTCAGCTTCCGAAGGACTTATTGGTTTTTGACAGCAAAGGACAGCCTCACCGGTCGTTTCGTTCAAAATGGTGGGTTGATCCAAGGGGCTTAACGTTTAACGGCCTGTCTTTCGAAAGCCGCTTCGATCTGCCTTCCTATACGATACCGCCGGAAATTGTTGTTCCCGTTAATCCCTATCCTGACAACGATCCGATTGTTTTCTTTGGACATTATTGCATGAAGAACGCACCCAACATTATTGCAGCTAATTTGTGCTGTCTGGATTCATGTGTTAGCCGGAAAGGAAAGCTTTCTGCGTATCGCTGGTATGGTGAAGAAAAGCTGAAGCAGGAAAACCTGGTTTAGCTTTTAGCAGTTAGCTATTAGTGAAAACCGGTTAGCCATCTAATTATTCAATCCTTTCAGCGTATTTCTCTTTTCTTTTATTTTTTTGATCGTCGGTATTGCAGGGAAAAAAAGAAAACATATCTTTGCAAAGCTTTTTGAAAATAGCGTTTTCAGAAGCATTACAAACAAAAATCCGGTGCGGTAGTTCAGTTGGTTAGAATATCGGCCTGTCACGCCGAGGGTCGCGGGTTCGAGTCCCGTCCGCACCGCCGGATAATCACTTCAGCGAATAGCCCAGGTTGTTCGCTGAATTTTTGAAAGGAAAGGGAATACCCTTCAATTAAGGCTTTTAAAGCGTTCTTATTACAAATGGTGCGGTAGTTCAGTTGGTTAGAATATCGGCCTGTCACGCCGAGGGTCGCGGGTTCGAGTCCCGTCCGCACCGCATAAAAGAAGCTGTCCATTCATGGGCAGCTTCTTTTGTTTTTATCAGAAAGGAAGATCATTTTCATGATCCATTGGTTCCGGCGGAATATCGCCGGGTAAGTATTCCGGTGCAAAACCGGCCGGCATTTCCGGTTTCAGCGTTTCTACCTTCCATGCATTGATATTATGGTACCATTTCCCGCTGAATTCACGTGATTCGACCGAGAAAAAAACATTGACTTCTGTGCCCGGCTTCAATCCGTCAAGAAGATTTAATTTATCATTGAACAGGGTAAAACAAATTTGTTTTGGATACTGATCTTCTGAAGTTTCAATTACAAACTCTTGTTTTTTCCATTCATTTCCGGACTTACTTAAACCGGATACCGGCTGCAAAATCCGGTTGATTTTTCCTTTAATTTCCATGATTGTATTTTTCCAATTCCTGAGTATCAAAAGTACGGATAAAAAAATTCCCCCGGTAATTTTATACCGGGGGACTATCATTTTATCAGTAAAATCTTATTCGGTGATCTCGAGTAATTCAACTTCGAAAATCAATGCGCTGTTTGGGCCGATATCTTTTCCGGCTCCTCTTTCTCCGTAAGCCAGTTCTCCGGGAATATACAATTTCCATTTTGAACCGACCGGCATCAGTTGCAGTGCTTCAGTCCATCCGGGAATTACCTGGCTTACGTTAAACGTCGCAGGTTCTCCGCGGTCGACTGAACTGTCAAACACCGTTCCGTTAATCAATGTTCCGTGATAATGACATTTCACATTTTGCTGGGCGGTTGGTTTGGGGCCGGTGCCTTCTTTCAAAATTTCATACTGCAGGCCGCTTGCTGTCGTAACCACGCCTGCTTTGGCCTTATTCGTTTCCAGGAAAGCTTTTCCTTCTTCAGCGTTTTTTGTTGCTTCCCGAGCGGACACTTTTTCAAAAAATCCCTGGATCAGCGTATTGGCTTTTGCTGCATCCATTTGAGATTCTTCACCTTTCATCTGTTTTTCAAAAGCATTCATGAGGATATCCACATTCAGATCTTTTGTGCCTGGTGAAGCATCCAGATTCTGTTTGTTGTTTTGTCCGATCAGGACACCTAATGCATAACTGGCTGAGTCGTTTTCATTGGCCAGGGTTACGGTTTTTGAACCGCTTTTGGGCTGACAAGCTGCTAAAACGGTTGAAGCAGCTACAATAATACCTACGGATTTTAAATTCATTTTGGTCATATAAAAATTATACTATTTCGATTAATTCAACATCAAAAATTAGCGTGGCATTTGGTCCGATGCTTCCTCCTGCTCCTCCTTCACCATAAGCCAGAAAGGGAGGGATAAACAATCTCCATTTTGAACCGACCGACATCAGTTGCAGTGCTTCCACCCACCCCTGAATAACCCCGTTCACAGGGAAAACAGCAGGAGTGCCTCTCTGTATGGAGCTGTCGAATACAGTGCCGTCAAGCAACGTTCCGTGATAATGACATTTTACACGGTCCTGCAGGGAAGGTCTTTTTCCTGTTCCTTCTTCCAATATTTTATATTGAAGTCCACTGCTTGTTTTAATTACGTTACTGTCTCTCAGATTTGCGGCCAAAAATTTCTTTCCTTCTTCCAGATTCGCGGTCGTATCGCTGTTCTCGTGTTGTTGTTCCTCCATGAAATTTTGGAGGACCTGGTTTGCCTCCGCTACCGTTAACCTTGGTTTTTTACCGGTAAAGACATCTTCGAGTGCAAGTATAAAGTTTGACGGATCAACTGATTTTACTCCTGACTGGATTAAATTGGTCCCGATACTCAACCCAAGCGCGTAACTGAATTTCTCAAGCTCGCCTTTGAATTCGTGTTCTGACATAATTCGTTTTTAAAAGCTACGAAGATAAATAATTTTTCAAATGGAATGACATGAATCTGTTTTCTCTCCCAACAACATTTCTTTTTTCCCCGGAGGTCCCGGTATCCGTTGCATTTTAAATCCAACCCGGGTTAAAGTCCGCCGTACTTCTCCCTGCGCGCAATAGGTGACAAAGACCCCGCGGGGCAAGGTGTGCTCTGCGATTTTTGAAAATATACTTTCCTGCCACATTTCCGGTTGCTTGCCCGGGGCAAAGGCGTCGAAGTAAATCAGATCAAAGCGGGGAAGACCGTTAAAGCTGAATCCCGTGAGGTCTGCAGGCAATTTAGTCAACCGAAAGCCAGGAACGATCTCGGCTTCTTTGTTCCATTCACACTGGTGTATCGAAAGGAATAAATCATGGAAGCCCTCAGAAACCAGAGCCGGATAGTTTAAGCGGTTATATTCATTGTCAGTCAGGGGATATTTTTCTATGCTAAAATACCGGATGTTCCGCTCCCCCAGGTTCATGAGTGTAAGAAGCACATTCAGCCCGGTTCCAAAGCCGGTTTCCATCACCACGAGCTCTTGTTTGTTACACTTTAGAAGGCCGTTTTGGATAAATACATGATTGGATTCCTGAATGGCGCCATGTGTGGAATGAAAATGTTCGTTCATTCCCGGCACAAAAAAAGTGTGGGAACCGTCTTCTGTGATAACTATTTCGCGCTGCATAAAGTCGTTCATGCGTGTGAATTTCGTTATTTTATTTGAGTCATCTGAGAAAAAGTTCTATTTTTAAATTAGTTTAAATAATTAGTCATGTTGATCAAGATTTATGAAGAAAATCCGAGCCCGAAGGAAATCCAAAAAGTTGTGGATATCCTGAAAAACGACGGAGTGATTATTTACCCAACCGACACCGTCTACGGAATAGGCTGTGATATTACCCAGATTAAAGCGGTTGAGAAAGTTGCGCGTATAAAGAAGATAGCAATCGAAAAGTCTAATTTTTCATTTATTTGCAGTGATCTAAGTCATTTGTCAGATTATTGCCGTCCAATCCCGAATCATTTGTTTAAACTGATGAAGCATTACCTGCCCGGACCCTATACGTTCATTCTGAATGCAAATAATCAGGTACCCCATTATTTCAAGGGCAAGAAGAAAACCGTCGGAATTCGTATCCCTGACAATCAAATAATACTGCAGATCGTGCGGGAATTGGGAAATCCAATATTGTCGACATCTGTTCATGACGAGGACGAAATCCTTGAATATACCACTGATCCGGAACTGATCCATGAAAAATTTGAAGATCTGGTTGATGTCGTGATTGACGGAGGTTTCGGGGGAAACATGCCTTCGACAGTGGTTGACTGTACCGATGGTGTTCCCGGTATTGTTCGCCAGGGGAAAGGGGAGATTGTCCTGTAAAGTCGTGAGTAACGGTTAGTGAGACGTACAGGTTGTTTGCGTTAGCTGTTTTTATCCCTTTGCTTTTTGTCTGTCCGAACCGTTTTTTTTTCTGGATAATTACCTATGTTTGCACGAACATTCGCCGACTAATGCGACCTGAAATTAACCTGGAAAAAATTTTATTTGAGCTGGCCAATGATGATCCAATGGCAATGGATGCGCTTTTCAGTCATTATTATCCCCGTTTGTATAACTTTTCCCGGGCATTTTTAAAAATGGAGGATGGCATTGATGATATTCTGCAGGATGTTTTTCTTAAAATATGGCGAAACCGGCAAAATATAAAAAACGCTCACACTTTTAACTCCTACCTGTTCACAATCACAAAAAATCATTTACTGAATGAATTGAGGAGCCGTTTAAATAATCAAAAAATCCGGGACCAGATCTATCGTGCTTCTGCTGCAAAAGAGTATTTGTTGTTCGAAAATACCGGATTTGAGGAGTTACAGGGAAAAGTTGAACTGATCGTAAACGATTTGCCTTCCAAACAAAAAGAAATATTCAAATTAAGCCGTTTTGATGGATTATCACATAAGGAAATTGCCGAACAAATGAATATCACCACAAAAACGGTGGAGTATCATATCACGCAGGCGATCAAATTCTTAAAAGAGAAGCTGGAAATATTGGGATTGATCTCGCTGCTTTATTTTTACCTCTTTATCTGATCCATTTTAAGTTCCTTCCCATGCCGGACAAGCAGGAAGCTTTATCTCATTGTTCCCGGGACTCTCGTTTTCACGGGAATGAATGTCCTTTTTTTTGATTTTTGATTAGGGATAGACGCTTTTGCGGTGTATTAATCGTGTTAGAAAAATAAAAATGGAAAAGCGATTCAAAAAATACATGAATGATGTCATTTCTCCGGCTGATTTTGATCAGCTTGCCGATTATTTCATTCAAAAGGGAAATTCGCCGGCTGTTTCTGAAATGATTAATCCGGAGTGGAAAAGATTTCTTCACGATCCTGACATTTCAAGGGAAAATCCGCAATTGCTTCAGGAAATTCAACGGCTGATTAATCTTGAGGAACGAACCCGGATAAAGAAAAAGTTGAGACTTTATGCTTATGGATTAAGAATAGCTGCTGTTTTGCTGGTAGGATTGCTTATTTCGGGTATTTGGCTTTTCCCAAATGCAACTCCTGATCAGACCAGCTTTCAAACACAGACAGTAAGTGTCCCTTACGGGGCCAGAACCCAGTTCGCCCTGCCTGACGGATCGGTAGTATGGCTGAATTCCGGATCCAGCCTAAGTTATTCGTTCGATTTTTCAAAACAACGTCATGTCGAATTGAAGGGAGAAGGTTTTTTTGATGTCGTCAAAAGTAAAACTACATTTATGGTGAGCACGATCTATGGTAAGATCAATGTTCTGGGTACCGCATTTAATGTGCAGGCTGATCCTGATGATCATTTTGCCGTGACCTTGGAACGAGGATCAATCCGGTTACAAGATCCGGAGGGAGGCAAAGATCAGTTGCTGTCACCCGGAGAGCAGCTGCGCTTTGAAAATGGAACATATATTAAACGGACAGTCGAAACGGCGCTGTTTACGTCATGGAAAGACGGGAAACTGATTTTTAACCGCGAACCTTTCCCTGTTATGATGGACCGGCTTGAACGCTGGTATAATGTGGAAATTGCATATTCCGCCGGTGATTTTAAGGAATTGTGGTTTACCGGAACGATCAGGGATGAAACGTTGACCGAAGTGATGGAAATGGTCTGCAAGGCGGCTCCGGTAAACTATTCCTATAACAGCAGGGAACGGTTAATCAAAATAACTGCCAGGAATGAATAAAGTATAACCTTAAACTAATAAAGATGAAGAAGTTTACACCGACATAAATGAACCACATCCATGATAGTAAAAAGAGAAGCAGGAACTAGCACTTCCCGCTTCTTTTCTTCGATGATTTATTAACGAGTATCAATAAACCAAACATTCAAAAGTATGGAAAATAATCGAGGTTTTCATGGCCTGTGGCCATGTATTAATCAAATCTTTCTTAAAATGAAATTGACCATTTTTATTGTTTTGTGCACGATCCTGGGAAGCTGGGCTTCCCAATCTTACTCACAGAACACACGAGTAACATTAAAAGTCAGTGACGTAAGAATTGAGGAATTTTTGAAGTTCATTGAAGATCAGAGCGAGTATCGCTTTTTCTACAGTGGAAAGATTGATGTGAATAAACGGATATCAGGGAATTTTGATAATGAGCAGATCGGTAATATACTGGATGAAGCACTGTCAGGAACCGGGATCGGGTACGAAATGAAAGGCCGGCAGATTATCCTGTCGTCCGCCAATGAATCGCGTACAGGTCAGCAGCAACCGGTTGCTGTCAGGGGTAAAACAACAGACACGGCCGGACTTCCTTTGCCCGGGGTTGCTATTGTCGTCAAAGGAACCACAAAGGGAACAACCACTGACGCATCGGGTAATTATTCCCTGAACGACCTGTCTCCGAACGATGTTTTGGTTTTTTCCTTTATTGGCATGAAAACACAGGAAGTTCCCGTTGCCGGTAAAAATCAGATCAACGTTCAGTTACAGGAAGAAGCGGTAGGAATTGATGAAGTGGTTGCTATTGGTTATGGCACCATGAAGAAAAGTGATCTGACCGGATCATCAGGTTCCGTAAAAAATGATGTTTTGGAACAAAGGCCGGCGACAACTTTTAATCAGGCTTTGTCGGGGAAGGTTGCCGGTGTGAATATCGCGACGAATTCAGTCCGTCCGGGCGGGCACACCACCATCCGGATCAGGGGTAACTCGTCGATCAGCGTCACGAACGATCCCTTGTATGTTGTTGATGGCGTGATCCTGAATGTCAGTACGCTGACCAACGGAACTTCACCGATCGATTATTTAAATCCCAACGATATTGCCTCGGTTGAAGTTTTAAAGGATGCTTCAGCGACTGCTATTTACGGCGCCAGGGGCGCCAACGGTGTGATACTGGTTACGACAAAGCGGGGAGAAGGAGCAGGCGCGGTGGTTCAGTATGATGCTAATTTCGGGATTGGCGTGCTTCCAAAGAAACTGGACGTATTGAATGCGGAAGAATTTCTGCGGAACGAAGAACTGGCTTATGAAAATGCTCAGAAATTTGATCCGGATGGCTGGCAGGCCGGATTGTATGCTGATCCCCGGCTGAAACGGACAGACTCCAGGCTCTTTGACGGTAATGGCAATCCGCTGTACGATACCGACTGGCAGGATGAAACTATCCGGACGGCGTTATCCCAGATCCATCAGATCATGGTTTCCAATTCAAAGGATGGCGACAGCTACGGCTTGTCGGTAGGCTACAGGGATGAAGAAGGACTAATCGTTCACTCCTGGCTAAAAAGATATTCCGGCCGGTTTTTCATGGATAGTCAGGTTCGTGACTGGTTAAAGGTAGGAGGAAGCATTAACTATATTTATCAGCGGGAAAGGCAAAGCGATTCAATGGGTGACGGAGGAATAACCGTAGGTCGTCAGATGGTTGAGGCTTTGCCGATACTTCCGGTTCATTTTGAAGACGGCTCCTGGGCGGGAAACGCAGATTATCCGGGCATGGAGGGCGGAAATAATCCGGTACATGTGGCGACTGACCGCAATCTCACTTTGGAAACGCAGACCATGCTGGCCAATGTGTATGCCAACATTACCCTGATGCCGGGTCTGGAATTTCGCTCGGTGCTGGGAAGCAATATTATCAATCAAAAAACAAACTACTACGGTGGACGGGAGTTGATTTGGATTTCCGCTCCAAACGGTTCCGCCTCTATATCCAATAACCGCAATAACTCATGGCAGTTTGAGAATTACGTGACTTACAACAAGAAATTCAATGAAGATCATTCTCTTACAGGAATGTTGGGTATTTCATGGCAACATATCGATAATGCATCGTCCTCTGCGGCAGCTACCGGCTTTGAGGATGACTTTTTTCAGTATAATAATTTAGGAGTAGGAACTTCTCCTTCGGTGGGGTCAACAGTCAATGCTTATGGTTTGAATTCCTATTTCGGGAGGTTGAACTATAACTACAAGGAAAAATTTCTGCTTACGGCAACCGGCCGCCTCGATGGCTCCTCAAAGTTTGGTAAATCGAACCGGTATGCTTTTTTCCCTTCCTTTGCATTTGCCTGGCGTTTGTCGGAAGAGGATTTTGTAAAATCTGTTTCCGCCATTTCCAATCTGAAACTTCGGACCAGCTATGGTGTAACGGGGAATTCAGAGACCGGAGCTTATGCAGCACTGGGCGGACTGGGTAATTATACGGTTGTATTCGGAGGCTCGAAGGCATCCGGTATCGGTATCTCGACACTGGCAAATCCGGATCTGCAGTGGGAGAAGACGGCACAGACCAATCTTGGTCTTGATCTGGGACTTCTCGACAACAAGATCAATCTGGAGGTCGATCTCTATTACAAAAAGACGACCGATATGCTTCTTGGAGCGCCGGTTCCGGCTTCCAGCGGGTACTCTTCCATTACAAAGAATATCGGGAGCATGGAAAATAAGGGATTCGAGATTTCATTGAACACCATCAATATGTCGACTGGTAAATTCTCATGGGAAACAACCTTCAACTTGTCTTTCAATAAAAACGAGGTGCTTGCCCTGGGGGAGGGAAATGATGACATTTTCCCCGGTCCCGACATTCTTTCATCCAGTAACAATATCATCCGTGTTGGTGAACCCGTCGGTTCCTTTTACGGATTTAAACGCCTTGGAACCTGGGGTACCGATGAAGCTGAAGCAGCAGCCGAATATGACCTGCTTCCCGGCGACTTAAAATTATGGGATAAGAATGATGACGGGCAGATTAATGATGCTGACCGCATTATTATCGGGAAAGGGATACCCGATGGTTACGGAACCCTTTCCAATAGTTTCGGGTACAAAGGTTTCGATCTGGTTGTTGAGCTCCAGTATATGTTCGGAAATGATGTGATGGACATATCCAAACACTCGGCCGAAGACCGGACGGGTATTGCAAACAGCTATAAAACGGTTCTGGACGCCTGGACGCCTGACAACCAAAATACGATGATTGCACAAATCAGACCAACGGGAGCCGGTTATACCACCAACATCGATTCCCATTTTGTAGAGGACGGCTCGTTTTTACGCGGGAAGAATATTTTGTTGGCTTATAAATTCCCTTCATCCCTTGTAAAACGGTTATCCCTGAAAAGCTTAAGACTATATGCCAGTGTGCAGAATTTCTTCGTGTTAACGAAATATTCGGGCTACGATCCCGAAGTTTCGGATGCCACCCAAACATTTGCCCAGGGCATAACCGTTTTCGGTTATCCAAAACCCCGGACATTTACGATGGGATTGAGTGTAAATTTTTAACTTTAAAAACTGAATACGAATGAAAACGGTATATTTTTTATTAATCATGCTGGTATGTTTCAGTTGCTCCCATTTCCTGGATGAAACAGATCCTTCCAATTTCACGGCCGATAATTATTTTACAACGGCAGAACAGGCCGAAAGCGGCGTTAATTCGATCTATCAGGATCTGAGAATGTACGCGGAGAGCGATTATGGCGGGAACCCTTATTTTATGACGGAGTTTCAAACGGGATTAGCCGGAACGATGGTGAGCCAGAACGTGAACATCAATAATATCAGGCTATTGACAAATAATGCGGATAACAGGTATAGCGAAAGCTGGTGGAATTATAGTTACCGGGCAATTGCCAATGCCAATCTGGTGATCGCAAGCATTCCTGCTATTCAAATGGATGAAGCGCAGAAAAATCAATATTTGGGAGAAGCCTATTTTTTGAGGGCCTATAATTATTTCAACCTCGTGCGTCTTTTTGGAAGCATTCCGTTGATCCAGGTCCCGGTCAATGCATCATCCGATGAACTTTATCCAAATCAGGCCACAGTGTCTGATATCTGTAATGCGATTGTTTCAGACCTAAAGCTGGCAGAAACTTCAGGACTTGACTGGTTGAACGAAGATGGCCGTGTTTCTCTGGGAGCGGTAAAGTCGTTGCTGGCAAATGTTTACTTAACAATGGCCGGTTATCCGCTGGAGCTTGGAAGCGAATATTACGCTATGGCTGCTGCCAAGGCTAAGGAAGTGATCGATCAGGACGAATTCAGTTTATTTTCAACTTATGATGCGCTGCACAGACCGGAAACAGAAAATGCCGGCGAGCATATTTTTATGATCCAGTATCAAACCGGAATTGTTGAAAATCCATTCCAGAGTTTGTATTTGCCATACAATCGTGATATCTCGTATTACTCGACCGAAACAGGCAGTATCTTTCCAACGAATGAGTTTATTTTGTCATACGAAGCCGGAGACAGGAGGATTGAGGAGGAACAATTTTACTTTACGAAATATACTTCCAATGCGAACCGGAATCAGACCGTTAATTTGGGTGGATATTATATTTATAAATTTTTTGATACGGCGGCAAACTTAAGTACAGCGGCCAGTGGCCTAAATTATCCGCTAATCAGGTATGCCGAAGTTTTGTTAATATATGCTGAAGCACAAAATGAGGCCGATGGAGCGCCTTCAACGGAAGCTTATACCTGCCTGAATCAGATTCGCACCCGGGCAAATCTTGATCCGCTTGGCGGACTGTCACAGGGGGAATTCAGGACTGCCGTCTGGACGGAACGGTATCACGAACTGGCTTTTGAAAATAAAACCTGGTTCGATATGGCCCGGACCCGGAAGGCACTGAACCTGGTCACCGGCAATTATGACGAATACGTTGGTCATAAATTCAGCTATGGGCCGACATTGAAAGAACGGGAATTACTGTTTCCGATTCCAACGAGTGAGATCAACAATAATAAAAACTTAACTCAAAATAAGGATTACTAATGGTGAAACGATTTTTTATTCTGACATTACTGGTTGTCTCGGGGGTTATTGCAGGCGCTGCAAAAGCCCCAAAAGACATTCAACACCTGACTGCCATGCAGCAGAAATTTATCGATCTGCGTTTTGGCATGTTCATTCATTTCAACATTCCCACGTTTGCTGATGCCGACTGGCCTGATCCGGATGCCCCGGTCTCTATTTTTAATCCGGCAAAACTGGATTGTGATCAGTGGGCAAAAGCAGCGAAATCGGCGAATATGTCCTATGGCTGTCTGACCACGAAACACCACAGCGGCTTTTGCATCTGGGATACGAAAACAACGGATTACAACGTCATGAACAGTCCGCTCAAAAAAGACGTTGTCAAAGAATACACAGATGCCTTCAGAGCTAACAAGCTCGACGTGATGTTGTACTATTCTATCCTGGATACCCATGCCAGGCTGCGGCCGGGTTTCATTACAAAGAAACACGTTGACATGATCAAGGCGCAATTAACCGAATTGCTGACCAATTACGGTCCGGTTTCGGCATTGATCATCGATGGCTGGGATGCTCCCTGGTCGCGGATTTCGTATGATGATGTTCCTTTTGAAGAAATTTATCTGCTCATCAAATCCCTGCAGCCAAATTGCCTGGTCATGGATTTGAATTCTGCCAAATACCCAGAAGGCGCTTTATTTTATACGGATATTAAATCGTATGAGCAGAATGCAGGGCAAAAGATCTCAAAGGAGATCAATCAGTTGCCGGCGATGTCATGCCTGCCGCTGCAATCCAGTTGGTTTTGGAAGTCCTCATTCCCGACCGACCAGCTCAAAGCCCCGGAAACACTCGTCAATGACGATATTATTCCGCTAAATAGCGCCTATTGCAATTTTATGCTGAATGTAGCTCCCAACCGGGACGGCCTGATCGACAAAAATGCCTTACAGGCTTTGGAGCAAATTGGCAAACTGTGGAAAAACAATGGTCCGCTCGATAAACTTCAGCCGGGGATACTACCGATTATTTCTTCCAATATTGCGAAGTTTCAGCCGGTCAGTTCCAGTTGGTCGGAAGACATGTGGATCATGGATTTTGGCAATGATGACAGTTTCAGAACAGCATGGCAGTCCAATAAAACGGTTAAAGAGCCTTGGTTTGAAGTTGATTTTGAAAAGGAGAAGCCCTTTAACATGATTACCATCGTTGAACCGGAGGCCAACATAAAGAAGTACCGTTTACAATATGAAGCGAACGGGAACTGGAAAAATCTTCCGGCAGAAAGTGCCGGCGGACGAATAAAAATTCACCGGTTCGATCAGGTTTGGGGAGGCAAAGTCAGAATCCTGATTGATGATTTCACTGCCCCTCCCGCCATTTCCGAATTGGGGGTCTATAATGAGCGCAGTGAATAATCTGGTTTTTGATCTTTTTGTTTGAACGGATGGAGGAGCATGTCGGGAGATGTGTTCCTCCATTTTTTTAGTAATGAAACGCTTCCGAATGTTCTTGTTCAAAAATATTAATTGGGCTAAATCCTGCTTTTTGCGTTTTTAGATTAATTTTGAATAAAAACGAAGCCAATAAGTAATAAGTAATAATTGTTGTCGTATTTCTGTCTTCTAATAAACTATAAGAGAAGTGATAACAAAAATAATAAATAGGTCCGTGACCTTAATTATGATGCAGATGAGAAAAAAATTGATGTTGTTTCTTGCACTTGCAGCGATATTCGGTCCGGTGCAGTCGGCGGAATTATTGCCGCTCAGGGGTTTTTGCATATCGGCCCCCAAGTCCGCTGAACTGGATGCTTTCATCCGGTTTATCGATGAAGAACTGGTTCCCCGGAAAGTCAACACCCTCATCCTTAGGGTCGATTACAATTACGCGTTTGAAAGCCACCCGGAACTTCGCGACGCAGAAGCCTTAACGAAGGCAGAAGTAAAAAGACTGGTTGACGTGTGTCGCAAAGACAGCATCAGCTTAATCCCCCAGATTAACCTTTTAGGACATCAGTCCTGGGCGGGTCACACCGGTAACCTGTTACGCGTGTATCCCCAATTTGACGAGACGCCGCAGGTGAAAATGCCTGAGAAATACGAGTGGCCCAATGCCGATGGCCTTTACTGCAAAAGCTATTGCCCGCTGCATCCGGATGTCCACAAGGTCGTTTTTGAGCTGGTGGATGAGATCTGTGATGTCTTTGAATCGACAGCTTTTCACGCAGGGATGGATGAGGTTTTTTACATTGGCGATGACAAATGTCCCCGGTGCAAGGGATCGGATAAGGCAGAGTTGTTTGCTGGTGAGGTGAACCGGATCCGTAACCACCTGCAACTAAAAAACCGCAGGCTATGGATCTGGGGAGACCGGCTAATAGACGGAAAAACCACCGGCATAGGGATGTGGGAAGCCAGCATGAACAATACCCACCGGGCCGTCGACCTGATTGCCAAAGATGTGATGATCTGCGACTGGCATTATGAGCGGCCCGATCAGACAGCCGTGTATTTTGCCATGAAAGGTTTCCGGGTTGCTGCCTGCCCCTGGCGAATGCCCGATGTGGCTGTGGAACAGGTGGCGGACATGGTCCGTTTTCGCCAGATTGCAACGCCGGAAATGAAAGACCGGTTCCGGGGGATTGTCCAAACGGTCTGGTCGGGCGCGGGTGATTTCCTGAAAGAATTCTACAGCAAAGAAAGCACGGATAAAAATACACCGTCCAATTGTTTTCGGGCGGCTTTCGCGAAGATTTCCGGGAACTGACTTTTGGATTAGTCAACCGGTACCAGTCTCACAGTTGCTCCGGTGGGTTTTTCAATGCCGACATCGATAAACCCATCAAATCTTTATTGACCATTAGTTTAAAGCCTTAAGAAAAATTGCTGAAGAAAATAAGCGATACCTCATTCTTTTCTGACTGATTCATTAACTTTGGTCCCTGTCCGGAATAAATTATATTCCGGATTGTGAATCGCTGAAATCATCCATGTGTAAACCTGATTCAAATGACCAAATCTGTTTTTATCCTCGTTCTTATATTGCTTGTATTTGAGTTAAAGCCGGTTCAGGCTGCGGGTGACGATACTCTGAAGTATGTCAATGGCGCCGGTTTTCAGTTAATTGGTAAGGGTTTTTCGGATACCGAAAACCTGTACGATCGTTTACCAGCTTCGCTGAAAGATAAAACAAGGCCTCCGGTTTGGTCATTATCGAAGAACTGCAGCGGCCTGGCTATTCGTTTTCGCACCAATTCACGGATTATTGCAGCAAAATGGGAATTAACCGGTGATGTCGTGATGAATCATTTTGCACCCTCGGGCATCAAAGGGGTGGATTTGTATTGCCTTGAAAAAGGGCAATGGCTGTTTGTTAATTCAGGCCGGCCGGCGGGTAAGGCCTCCAGCTCGGTAATCATTAATCATATGGAAGGAAAGGATAAGGAATATATGCTTTATCTGCCCCTGTATGATGGGGTCTCCAAGGTTGAAATAGGCGTAGAGCCAAAGGCATCCATTGAACAGCCGGTGGTTGACTCACCCCGCAAGGCGAAACCTGTTGTAGTTTACGGAACCAGTATCACCCAGGGCGGTTGCGCATCACGCGTAGGGATGTCTTACACCAGCCAGCTTTCTCGCATGCTTGACCGGCAATTCATTAACCTGGGATTCAGTGGCAATGGTCAGCTTGATCTGGAAGTGGCCGAAGCCATGGCCGGTATCGATGCTTCCTGCTTTGTGATCGATTGCCTGCCCAATGTCGACCCGGAACAGATGAAGGGAAAATACCTGCGCTTTTTTGAGATCATCCGCAGGAATAATCCCAAAACACCCATCCTGCTGGTCGAGAACCTGCATTATACGCACGGGAGCTTCAATCCAAAGGTTTCTGCGCTGATTGCGGAGAAAAATGCATTGCTGACAAGCTATTACAAAGAGCTGAAAAAGAAAGGCGACCGGAATATCTTTTATCTCAGGGCCGACGGGCTGATCGGAGACGATCTGGAGGGAACAGTTGACGGCGTTCACCTCACCGACCTGGGTTTTAAACGCCTTGCCGAAAATATGTATCCGGTACTGAAAAAGATTCTCAAATAATGAATTGACAGAATCGTCTAAACGAAAGTTGTAAAAAGAACGGTGCCTGTTGAAGTTCATGACAATCGATTTTGGTCATAGAAAATAGAAAGAAATCTCATAGCTTTGTTCTAATTTCCAGCCGCCACCTAAATGACGAAAAATCCGGATTCTGAAATATGGCAACGCTTCAGGAAAGGAGACGAACAGGCCTTCTCTTACATTTTTGATACCTACCATCTTCATCTGTTCGAGTACGGACAGCGTTTCACTTCAGATCAGGAGATTGTCCGGGACAGCATTCAGGACCTTTTTTTCGAATTGGCCTGTAAAAAGGAAAAGCTATCGCCTACCGATAATATCCTCTTCTATTTGCTAAAATCAGTGCGGATCAAAATATTCAATAATCTCAGGAGAGCGAGTAAGATTGATTATTTGTCCGAAGATTATCAGAACAGTGAGTTCCGCCTGAACTATTCAACAGATGCTGATCCGGAAGAAAAGGAATTAAAACTGGATCAGTTGGCTGAAGCCATCAATCAACTTCCGCCTCGTCAAAAGGAGACGATTTATCTTAAATTTTATAAAAATCTTTCCAATACCGAAGTGGCTGAAATTATGGGAGTACACCCCCAATCGGTCAGTAATCACATCCAAAAGGCCATTCATAAATTAAAGGTCTCGCTCGACTCAGCATCAGAGCTCATTATGATGTTTTTTCAAACAAGGATTTGCTGACAGTGTTTTATAACATGTTTTTTTGAAGGGTATATTGGGAGACCTGGTACTTTTTATCAGAAAGAAAACCAGGTAATGAAAAAATCAATCGGCGATTTACTATTCGACAGGCACTTTCATAACAGGATTTCACCGGACTCGATCAAACATCAGGATCGGGAAGATCATGAATTTTTTTTAGCTGCGTGTATTGCATACGTGTTAAAATTCAAGCGGATCAATAATCCGGCACCTCAACTCAATTTTTCTGATATAAAGGAACATTCCCTGGAATTGTTTCATCAGCTTCCTTCTTCAAAGGATTCTGTTATCCGCTATATAAAAACAGCCGTGGCCGCTTCTGTTCTGTTGTTGATTGGTCTCGGTGGTTATATCGTCGGGAAGAAGGATCTGTTTTTCAGCGATGTTCAGAATACGGAGGTAATCGAATTTAGCACGCCAAAAGGGAAACAGTCGGATTTGACATTGCCTGACGGTACATTTGTAACGTTGAATTACGATTCCCGATTAAAGTACCATTTGGCATCAGGTAAAACATTGCAGAAAGTTGAACTGGAAGGAGAAGCTTTTTTTCAGGTCATGAAAAATAAGTCACGAACGTTTTATGTGGTTACTTCCGATATGAACGTGCAGGTATTGGGCACGACTTTTAATATCAGGTCATACAAGAATGACCTGAAAACAGAAGCGGTATTGCTGGAGGGACGCATCAAAATAGTCAATGTTTCGCCGAAGGAGGACCCGATTACCCTAAACCCGGGAGAGAAATGGAGTTTCAACAGGACTACCCGGCAACAGGCCATTTCGAAGGTTAACCCCCGGTTATCGACCCTTTGGAGGAACGGGGAGTATTATTTTGATAAAGTCACATTAGGGGAATTAGCTAAAACGCTTGAGCGCATGTATCAGGTGACGATTCACTTTGTTGATCCCGATCTGAAGGGTGCGATTTATTCCGGCAGTGTTTATCAGGACGATGGTATCGATAAGGTATTTGCGATGATCAATATGACTGTGCCGGTCAAGGTTGAGACACTGGGTGACCAGGTTTTAGTCAGAAAAAGATAAAAACCCGGATAATGTGTTCAGCACTACCCGGGTTGTACATTGATGAATAGTTTGCGCTATTCATAAGTATTAATTAAAGCGTTAACAAATTTATGAAAAAAAAACTGAATTGTTATGCCTTTCCGAGGAAGGGCATCGTTAAACTGTGGCAAATTATGCGTTTAACCTTTTTACTCATTGTCGTGTGCTTGCTGGAAGTATCTGCAAGTGTATACTCCCAGCAGACCAAGCTGAGTATGAACCTGAATAATGTGACATTGGAGGATGCCCTGCGGAGGATCGAAGATCATTCCAATTTTGTATTTTTCTATAATGTCGGGCAGGTTCAGTTAGACCAGCGTGTAAGTCTGAATGCTGAGAACAGAAGTATCGATGAGATCCTTTCCGATCTGTTAAAGGATAAGCCGATCTCTTACAAAGTGACTGATCGCAGGATTGTTCTTTATCCTAAGGATGGTACAAACCCGATTAATTCCCGGCAGTCGCTGACTGTAAAAGGGAAAGCCACCGATTCGTCCGGGGCTCCTTTACCGGGAGTGTCGGTGGTTATAAAAGGAAACAATCAAGGAACTATTAGTGATGCAAATGGCAGCTATTCTCTTCCCAATGTCCCTGTCGATGCCACGCTGGTGTTTTCGTTCGTCGGGATGAGGATACAGGAGGTTCCGGTCTCGGGCAAAGCAACAATTCATGTTGTGATGGTCGAAGATGCCATCGGAATTGAGGAAGTGGTAGCCATTGGTTATGGCACGCGCAAAAAAAGCGACCTGACCGGCGCGGTGACCCAAATCAGTTCAGACAAACTTCTGAATGAAGTAAAAATGTCACCTGAACTGTCCATGCAGGGGAAAATGGCCGGAGTATTTGTATCGAACCCGGGCAGTGATCCCAATGCTCGTCCCACCATTCAGATCCGGGGAGTGAGCACACTAGGATTTAATGATCCGCTTTATGTCATTGACGGGGTGCCTGTGTATGAATACGGCGCATATAGTGGCGGAGTCGGACGCATTGAAGACCTCCGGGGTACGATCAATGTGATGAACATGATCAATCCCGACGATATTGAATCCATCTCTGTCCTGAAAGATGCTTCAGCAACTGCTATATACGGAGTGCGGGCATCAAACGGCGTAATCCTGATCACTACCCGCCGCGGAAGTAAGGGGAGGATACAGACTTCATACTCGTCCAGGTATGGTATCCAAAATATTTATAAACGCTACGATGTCCTGAATGTCAAAGAATATGTGGATATTTTGAATGAAGGTTGGGGAAATAATCCGGCTTATGTCCCCGACGCCAAGGTGACCCGTTATTATGATCAGTCTTCCCCTCACTATCTTGGGAACCTGAAACAGGTCGACTGGATGGATGAAGCCGTGATGGAAAATGCACCTATCCAGGACCACAATGTGAATGTGTCGGGAGGGAATGATATTTCAAACTATTCAGCGGGAGCCGGTTATTCCAGCCAGGATAACGCACTTTTTTACAGCAAATTTTCGCGCTATTCGTTCTTTTTGAATTCGGACCATAACCTGACAAAATGGTTAAAAGTCGGTGAATCGTACCGCTATGTCTACACCAGGTCCAACTATCACGGCTCAATGGTTAGCGTCACCGACATGACCTTTGCTCCGCCGTGGCAACCGTTGTATGATCAGCAGGGGTTATATGGTCTGGCTCTTCCGGGAAGAACCATAGACGGAGAATTTATTTCAAGAGGATATGGTCCCAGTACAAGAGGTAATTTCCTTGCCGGCGAATACACGAACAAGAGCATTCGTAATTTGTACCGGAATCTGGGTACCTTTTATGCCGAAGTAACGCCTGTGGGAGGTTTAAGGATCAGGGGGACCATCAGTTTTGACCGGTATTCCAATATGTTGGAACAATACACGGAAGAAGAATCCGGATTATTTGATTCAGACAGCGGAACATTGACCGGCCGTGGTAATACATACGGAAGAAGGGGAACTACCAATACCAATATTGTCAGGGAATTTCTGATCGGTTATAACAGGACCTTTGAGAAACACAGCTTTGACTTGGTGCTGAATGCGATGGACCAGAAGATCAAATGGGAGGTTGACAATATCAGTGTTGATGATGAATCGCCTGTCCCGAGCTGGGACCAGCGCATGGTCGATGAAGGGATTGCACCTGAGAATAAAGGAGCTTTTTATGAACGGGTGGAATCTGGTTTGCAGGGGTATATGGGACGGCTGAGCTATAACTTTGACAGTCGTTATTACCTGGATGCTACCGTACGCAGGGACGGAACGTCCCGTTTTGCTCCCGGATACAAGTGGGGTACCTTCCCCTCTTTTGCCGCTGCCTGGCGAATTTCATCCGAACAATTTATGCAGAACATTGGTTGGATCACCGATTTAAAAATCAGGGGAGGCTGGGGAAAAACAGGGAACCAGGAAACCGGTAGTTTTGCATACTTGTCATTGCTGAATACTTCGCCCAAGTATGCTTTGGGGTCAACGTCCGGCAATGGTACATTAAACCAGGCTTCAGCGCTGAGTAATTACCCTGTAACCGAACTGTCGTGGGAAACGGTGGCTGCCACCAATATCGGGTTTGATGCGATCCTGCTGGACAAACTATCGGTCACGGCCGAGTATTATTATCGTCACACCGACGGCATCCTTCAAACCATCAGTATTCCTATGGTCGTGGGTGTTCTGAGCGATCCTACGGTTAACCTGGCACAAGTGAATAACAGAGGTTTTGAGTTTCAGTTGGAGTATTCCAATAAATCAGGAAAAATTGGATATGATGTCGCGTTTAATCTGACAACCGTAAAAAATACAGTTGAGAAACTGTACCTGAACAGACCAACCAGTAACGGTTATCTTCGTATCGAGGAAGGAGAGTCGATGAATTATATTTATGGGTACAAAATGGGAGGGATCTTCCAATCGGAAAGCGAAGTGACGTCCTATAAATCAAACTATACGGATACCGGTTATGACGACCAGAAATCACCGGGCGACATCTGGTTTGAGGATCTTTATGGCGCCCCTTCGGACGATGCCGCTGAAAATGTATATAAATCCTATCAGCCTGACGATACCGTTAACAGTTATGATCAGACGTATCTTGGAAAAACAATCCCCGGGTATTATTACGGTCTGAATTTAGCATTTGATTATAAGAACTGGGATATGAGCCTCAACTTCAGGGGAGTTGGCGATGTTCAAAAGATCAATTATGCCCGGATGGGAGGTGAAGCAATGAATTCAGGTGGTACGAATATGTTGGCATCGACGCTGGAAAGGTGGACCGCAACCAATCATTCCACCTCAATGCCTCGTGCTGTTGCCAACGATCCTACGGGCAATAACCGCTTTTCGAACCGTTGGGTGGAAGATGCCGGTTTTTTCCGGCTGCAGAATCTCCAGTTGGGATATAACTTTAGAGGTAACGTGCTGTCCCGGTTAGGATTGACCAGTTTACGCTGCTATGTGTCGGGATCAAATCTGTTTGTGATCAGTCCTTATTCAGGTCTTGATCCGGAAGACGATTCCACTCCCGTCACCTACATGATCGGTGTTAATCTTAATTTCTAAACAAATGAGCCAGGATCGTCATGTTTAGAGTGAAAGACGATCAAGATTTGCAGTTACACGAAAAAATACTTACAATGAAACAAATCAACTATATCATCATCACCATCGTTATGCTGTCTTTCTATCCTTCCTGTGATGAAAGTACGATTGATCTTGCGCCAATTGGTGAAACAGAAGCAACTTATTTCATGAATGAAAAGCAGATGACGGAAGCTGTTCTGGGGATTTATCAGAAGCTTAGCTTCTTTTATACCTTCAGGGCCAATGCTCCTTTGTGTGGGATTACCCTGCTGCCTGACGATGACCTGACCACACCCGGAGATGCATCTTATGAGCGTTTTATTTCCTTAACCCCGGACGATGCCAGACTGGGCGATTATTTTAAATTTGCCTATCAACTCATTAACAGGGCAAATACTGTTTTGTCAAAAATAGAGGAAAACGGGGATCTGGCGTATACGGCCAGCCCGGAATTAAAAGGCTATCACCGGGGTGAAGCACTTTTCCTGCGGGCGTGGATGAACTATAAGCTGTATGTCGTTTACGGGTCGGCTGCTCCTCTTGTGACCGAAAGAATAACCCTGCTCGAAGATGCGTATCCGCCTAGCTCTACAGGTACCCAATTGCTTGATCAGGCTATTGCCGATCTGCAGGAGGCATCTTCACTTCTTCCTGCTGCCTGGGACGCTGCCAATCTGGGCAGGGTAACGAAAAATTCAGCCTTTGGATTGATGGTCAAAATCCTGGTTATCAGGGGTGTGATCAATCAGCAAAGCGCTGACTTTACCGGTGCCCTCACTGCCTTTAATTCAATTTCCGGACTTTCACTGATGCCCGGCTTTGGGGATAACTTTGCTGCAGCAAAGGAGAATAATGCGGAATCACTGTTTGAATATCAGGCCAACGAGCAATCGGCTGGGACGAATCCTTTTTTGGATAATGACGGATTTGACGTGATTGGTGATCTGACCCATTGGCTGGGATGGACGACACAGTCACCCGACTGGGTCGGAACAAACTATTTTAAGGCAACCGTTTCTTTGATCAATGCGTATGAACCCGGCGATCCCCGTATCGGGCATACCTTTAATCCGGCAGGTACGACAACAAACGTCCTGAAGTATACGAAAGACGGATTATACGACAGTGGCTGGGCCGGGAGTAGTTACAATTGTAACGTGAATAATCCCCGCTTACTGAGATACGCTGATGTGCTGCTGTTAAAAGCGGAAGCACTTGTTCGGTCAGGAGGCAGTAAAAGTGAGGCGATCGGTCTGGTCAATCAAATCCGTGAAAGAGCCCGGAAGTCAACTACCGACGGTTCGGTCTCTGAGGTTCCTGCCGATCGCAATGTCAATGAAACCAATACGGCTACCATACTCAACTGGATTTTCCAGGAGCGCAGACTTGAACTGGCCTTCGAGGAAGGAGCGCGATGGGTCGATCTGAAAAGAAGGCATCTTGCAGGCGAGATCAATTTGACAAGTTGGGATTTTAGCTCCATACGGTCCGATTTTGCATTCAAGACCGACAACCTGGTTTTTCCTCTCCCGCAATCGGAAGTCTCTGTGAATAAGAACCTCACTCAAAATACAGGTTATTAATTTGCCCCAACAGGAAGAAGGGCTGCATTCATCAGAAAGGAAGATGCAGCCTTTTCCTTTATTTAAAGATGAATGATCAGTCCATATTTTATTGCAATTTTGCATGAAATGAACTAAATCTTTAAAGTGATGAAATAGACATGAGCGCAAAGCCCACGCAAAGCGAAAATGAATAAATGGCTATTCCATGAGTACGTGCCAGAGTTTAATAGTAAGGACAAAAATTATACGAATGAATTTTTTGGCGAATAAGTGTGATTATATCGTAACTTTAGCACATTAAAAACAATTAATCACAAACTTTTTAAAATATATGAAGAAAGCATTTGCCTCTTTTTTTATAGTTCTTATTGCGACGGGGAGTTTTGCCCAGTCGCAGGTGCTCAAATCGCCCGACGGTAAACTTCAGGTTAAGGTCGAAATCAGTGACAAAGTCAACTTTTCAGTCAGTCATGAACAAACTGAAGTCGTGGCGCAGTCGCCTGTTTCGATGACCCTGACTGACGGAACCGTTTGGGGAGCCAACCCAAAGTTGAAAAGTAAGAAGGCGCAGAGCATCAATCAGAAGATCAATACGCCGATTTACAAAAAGAGTGAGATTGAAGATGTATACAATGAGCTTGTGTTGAATTTCAAGGGGAATTACAGCCTCATCTTCCGGGCTTACAACCAGGGGGTGGCTTACCGCTTCGCTGCGACGCTCAAAGATGAGATCCAGGTCAGGAACGAGGAAGTTAACCTGAACTTCAGCCAGGATAACCAAACGATTGTTCCATACGTTAATAAAAAGACTCCATCGAGCTTTGACGAACAGTTTTTCAATTCGTTTGAAAATACCTATACCCATGCGAAAATCAGCGAACTGGATCAAAACCGGCTGATGTTCTTACCTATTGTCGTTGAACTAAACGACGGTAAAAAGCTTTGCTTCACGGAGGCTGATCTCGAAAGCTATCCGGGACTGTATTTGAACAAAGGAGGTAGTCATTCGCTGAAAGGAGTTTTTGCTCCGTATCCGAAGCAAATCAAACAAGGCGGACATAACATGCTGCAGGGACTGGTCACCGAAAGGGAAGATTATATTGCAAAAGTACAGGGAACCCGCAGTTTCCCCTGGCGGGTATTTGCTGTGTCGGCAAGTGATAAAGAACTTCTGAATAATGACCTGGTTTATCAGCTTGCCGCTCCGTCACGCTTTGAGGATGTGTCGTGGATCAAACCCGGAAAGGTTGCCTGGGACTGGTGGAACGACTGGAACATCTATGGTGTGGATTTCAGGGCCAGCATTAATAACGAGACCTATAAATATTACATTGACTTTGCAGCCAGTCAGGGCATTGAGTATGTGATTCTGGATGAAGGATGGGCCGTGAATAAGCAGGCCGATCTGATGCAGATCATTCCCGAAATTGATATTCAGGAACTGGTTGATTACGGTAAAACCAAAAACGTGGGGATCATTCTGTGGGCCGGCTACTGGGCGGTGAACCGCGATATGGAAAATGTTTGCAAAACCTACTCCGAAATGGGCGTGAAGGGTTTCAAAGTCGACTTTATGGATCGTGACGATCAGGCGATGGTCGACTTTTACTACCGCTGTGCCGAAACTGCTGCCAAATACAAACTAATGGTCGATTATCACGGAGCTTACAAGCCTACCGGGCTGCACCGCACTTATCCCAATGTGATCAACTTTGAGGGTGTACACGGACTGGAGCAACTAAAGTGGTCACCGCCGTCGGTCGATATGGTCACCTATGACGTGACGATGCCTTATATCCGGATGCTGGCCGGTCCGATGGACTATACCCAGGGCGCCATGCGCAACGCCACCCGTGAGAATTACCGGCCCATCAATACCGAGCCGATGAGTCAGGGTACCCGTTGCCGGCAGTTGGCGGAATATGTGGTCTTTGATTCACCCTTCAACATGCTTTGTGATAATCCTTCAAATTATCTGAATGAACTGGAATGCACGAAATTTATTGCCGAGATTCCCACCACATGGGACCAGACGTTGTCGCTCGATGGCAGGATTGGCGAATATATTGTGCTGGCTCGTCAGAAAGCCGGCGTCTGGTATGTTGGAGGAATGACAAACTGGGATCAGCGTGATGTTATCGTCGACCTGTCCTTTCTGGGTGAAGGGAACTTTGAAGCCGACATTTTTAAGGACGGAGTCAATGCCGACCGGGCCGCCCGGGATTACAAGCACGAAACGGTTGCTATTCCATCGAATAAGCAGTTGAAGCTGACGATGATGCCCGGAGGTGGATTTGCCGTAAAGATCTCAAAGAAACAGAACTGAAACCGGATCTTTCAAAATTTCTCAAGCAGGATTACGAACAAAAGTGATCCTGCTTTTTTATTTTAGAACGGTTTGTCACGGACCTGTTTGTTATTTTCGTTATCACTTCTATTACAGTCTGTTCGAAGACAGGAACGGAAAGCGATTATTTCACAGTACTTAGTATCTCTTTTTTCACTTATTTTGAATGCGCGAATATTAGTTGCAGATGCCGGAATCTAATTTATACACGGAAAAGGAGATGATTGACTTGTTGAGAAGCGGTTCTCCCGTTGCTTTTCAGCACTTGTTTAATCAGTATAGCCAAAAGCTGTACCGCTTTGCTTTGTCTTATCTGAAATCGGATGCGGAGGCTGAGGAGGTTGTTCAGGACGTGTTTATGAAACTTTGGGAGAACCGTTACAGGCTCGACAGCGATAAATCTTTTCAATCCTACCTGTTTACAATCGCGTTTAATGCCATTAAGAAGAAGTTCAATCAGAAGATGAAGACCGACCGGTTCAAACATGAGTTGTTTGAATGGTTGAGCCAGGAAGCTCCTTCACTTGAATCGCGGCTCGATTTTGAAGCCTTGATTGAAAAGCTGGAATCACTCATCGAAAACATGCCCGAAAAGCGGAAAGCCGTTTTCCTGAAACGAAAAAAAGAAGGATTATCCATTCAAGACATTGCAAGAGAAATGGGCATCTCTCCAAAAACCGTGAAAAACCAGATTACCGAGGCTATGAATTATTTAAAAGAATCGTTCGCATCGGGCGATGTTTCATCCCTCTTGTTCTATTTTTTGTTCGTGTCATAAAATTAAGTCAACTCCAAAAAGTTGCTGAATGTAAATTAAACACAAAGACGCAAAGACTCTAAGTTTATAATTATCTGCTTATTCATGTTTTTATAGTATATGTTTTCTTTGCGTCTTGGTGACTTTGCGTTTAAAATGACTTTTAGGAACAGGTAAAATTTTCCGGAATCCGGATAGGACTTTTTTCCGGATCGGGATATTACGAATGAACAGAACAGAAAAAACACCTGGATGGCAGAAAAAGTAGACAGCAAACTAATCAGGAGATACGCGAACGGTCGCTACTCTTTCAATGATCTGAAACGAATGGCTCGTTGGTTTGAGAATCATCGTTATCATGACGAGCTAAAATCGGCTCTTGACCAGCACTGGAGCGAATTTCAGCAGGCCAGGGATGAAAAGGAAAAGGATCTCTCTCAGGTTTTTGACCGGTTGAGGACAAAAATCCTGAGAGAACGCAATCAAAGAAAGGCAACAGAAAAGTTATGGACGATTTACACGCGTGCAGCAGCAATCCTCGTACTACCCTTACTCATTTATTCCGCTTTCAGCCTGTTTCGTCCCGGTACTCGACCGTTATTTTCGCAAGATCAGTGGATCGAGGTCGTTTCACCGAAAGGTACGCGTACCCATTTTGATTTGCCTGACGGAACGAAAGTGAGCCTGAACAGTTCGGCAAACCTGATGTATCATGCCGATTTCAACAGAAACCGCCTGGTCAGAATTGAAGGGGAAGCCTGGTTCGACGTTTTTCACGATGCCGGTTCGCCTTTCGTGGTGCAAACCGACGATATGGATATCCGGGTTCTGGGAACCAAATTCAGCGTCGTCTCTATCAAAGAAGAAAAGATCGCCGAGGTTATTCTGGAAGAAGGAAAAGTGAAACTTACAGGAAAAGGAAATTCTTTTTCTGCAGAGCTGAACCCCAACGAAGCCTTCGTCTACAACAAGGAATCCCGTCAGGGTGAGATCAGGGGTGTCGATGCGGGAACGCTGACTGCCTGGAAAGACGGCAAGCTGATCTTCAGAAGTGAACCACTGGAGAGCGTCTTAAAACGGATCGGGCGATGGTATAACGTGCGTTTTGAAATCAGGGACAAGGAGATTGAGGAGTTTCGCTATCGGGCCACTTTTCAGAATGAGCCGCTTGAAGAAGTGCTCCGGCTGATTTCGCTTACCGCACCTGTAGAATACCGGATTAATGAGCGGAACATGGACGAAAACGGACTTTATGAAGATAAAGTTATTACGATTGGATTGAAAGGGACACACTAAAATAAAATCAGGAAAGTGGTTGCAACACTTTCCTGAGGAGTAATGCTTTACAAACTGTGGTTATCAATTTATTAACATTACAAATGCAAATCTATGGAAAAAAAACGAAAACAAAGGGTATGGCCGGTTCATGCTCTAAAAAAAGGACTTCTTATGATGAAATGGAGTATGTTCTTCTTCTGCCTTGGCATTATTCAAAGCCAGGCGGTTGATTCTTATTCGCAGCAGACCAGGTTTTCACTGAAATTTGAGGGAACGAAGCTGGTAAACGTGCTTAACGCAATTGAAAATCAAAGTGAATATTACTTTCTCTACAATGAAGACTTTGTAGACGTGAAGAAAACAGTCGATGTACAGGTAAAAGACCTGAAGATTGAACAGGTTCTGGACCAATTGCTGGAGAATACGGGGATTGTGTATTCAATCTATGATCGTCAGATTGTTTTGACTATTAGTGAAAACAATAATCAGATAGTAGCTGCGCAACCTAACAGGCGAATTGCCGGCAGAGTCACTGGGGGGCCAGGAGAACCGATTCCCGGCGTTTCAGTGACAGTTAAAGGTTCCTCGGTGGGAACCGTCACTGATACCGATGGAAATTATTCACTCGCTTCAGTCTCAGCAAACGCCATCCTTGTCTTTTCATTCGTGGGGATGGAAACGGTCGAGAGGCCCGTTGACGGCCGACAACAAATAGATGTCCTTATGAAGGAAACAACAATAGGATTGGAAGAGGTTGTTGCTATTGGGTACGGTAGTTTACAGAAAAGTGATGTTACTTCGTCAATAAGCGAGGTGGATGTTGGTCAATTAAGTCGCCAGACGACCTCGTCTCTGGATCAATCGCTACAAGGTTTGATCCCTGGGGTACAAGTTGAGCAGACGACCGGTAACCCCGGAGGAAGTAGTTCAATCCGAATTCGCGGTAGTAGTTCGGTAGGTGCCGGAAGTGATCCTTTGTTTGTGATTGACGGGAACCCGATGCCTGAATCTTATGGTAAGGATCAGAATCCATTATCGTGGCTGAATTCAAATGACATTGAATCGGTAACTGTATTGAAAGACGCTTCTTCAACTGCTATTTACGGTTCCAGAGGTTCCAATGGTGTAATACTGATCACTACAAAATCAGGGAAAGAAGGGAAAACGATAGTCAATTTTAGTGCGAGTGTCGGAATACAAAATATCATGAAAGATTCCAAGCTCGATGTCATGAATGCGCGTGAGTTTGCAACCTGGCGCTATGAGAATGCCCAGGATTATGCTGCCTATTATGGAACGAACTTAAACGTTGCAGATGATTACGCCAATCCTGACCAATATGGCGCAGGGACCGATTGGCAGGATGAATTATTACAAACCGGAGTGATTCAGGACTATAATGTTAGTGTTTCTCATGGTTCTAAAAAATTCAAGAGCTATTTTTCAGCAGGATATTTGGATCAGAAAGGGATCATTATCGAAACGAACTTCTCCAGATTATCGATATTGGCCAGCTTCGACTATACCTCAGACAATGATTTTTTGCAAATGGGAATCAATTTAAATCCTTCTGTACAAAATTGGGGACCCAATGCCGGAGGCGGACGTGGATCCGCGTGGGGAACTGCTGCAACTTTAAGCCCGTTGGTTCCTGTTCGCGACGAGAATGGAGACTATACCGCTAATATTATTTCGGATGGGATGTTTAATAACGGGAATCCCGTAGTGTCGCTGAAAGAGACAACTGATGAAACAAGCACAAAGAATCTTCAATTTCAACCATATGTCAGGTTAAGATTCTTTAAGGGATTTACTTTTAAATCCAGCCTTAATCTCCAGTATTCGGACAGGTCCAATAGATATTTTAATCCTTCAACTGTAACCGGTATGATGGCGGCACCTCCCGATGACCCGTACGGAACTTATTCTACCACCAGAAATAAAAATTGGATATTTGAGAACACAGCAAATTATCACAAGGTTCTTGGAGAACATAAGTTTGACGCTGTCGCAGGCATGACTATGGAGCATTATAACTGGTCCAGTAGCTACCTGTATGGAACTGGATTTGCTGACGACGCCATTCGTACCCTTAATGCAGCAACTAGTTTCACCGGGAATACGCATGAAGAAAACTGGTCGATGGTGTCATATTTGGGACGTCTTAACTATTCCTTTCAGGATAAGTATCTTTTGACAGGAACTTTAAGGAGTGACGGATGTTCCAGATTTGGATCAGATAATCGTTGGGGAGTATTTCCATCAGGTTCTGCGGGATGGTTTATTTCAAAAGAGAAATTCTTTCCCGAATTAAGCTGGCTGGAAAATCTTAAAATTAGGGTAAGTTATGGGATAAATGGTAACAATAATATCGGAAATTACACCTATCAGGCCACCATTGGAAGTGATAATTACAATTTTGGTGGTACTGTAGTGAATGGCCGTAACCTTTCTTCCTTAAGTAATTCACAATTGGGATGGGAGAAATCAAAGGAATTTGATGCGGGTATAAATTTGGATTTGTTCAAAAACAGATTAAGTATGGTTGTAGATTTCTACAACCGATTGACGAAAAATATGCTGTGGAGTGTAAATATTCCGATTTCATCCGGTTTCAATTCCATGCAAAGCAATATTGGTAAATTGAGGAACAGAGGATTTGAGCTTTCCTTTAATGCTAAAAATATCGTGGGGAAAAACTTTAGCTGGACTACTGATTTCAATATATCCTTTAACAACAATAAAGTGCTGGACTTGGGTGATGTTCAAACAATCTATTCTAACTGGTTCTATGATAATTATTGCAATGTCACAGAAGTTGGGTTACCAATGGCTCAGTTTTATGGGTATCAATTTGTTAAAATTTATCAAACCCAGGATGAAATTGATGATTCTCCTCATTATGCCAATCAGTTACCAGGTTCAGCTCAGTATGCAGATACGGATGATAGCGGAACTATTGATGCTTTGGATTGTGTCCCTATTGGAGATCCGAACCCCAAATTTACAGGAGGAATGGTTAACCGATTTGCCTATAAGAACTGGGATTTTTATCTGACGATGAGTTTTGCAGGTGACTTTGATGTTTTGGCTATTGATCCGGAATCGACAACACGAAATCTGGATGGAGTATTTAACGTCTTTAAAAACGTGAAGGACAGGTGGAGATCAGTTGATAATCCAGGCAACGGGAAATATGCCACTTCAGTTTACAACACAGAAAAAGATCGTGCAAATAATTCCAGAATGGTCTATGATGGAACATTTCTGAAGATTCAAAATTTGAATCTTGGATACAACTTTCGTAATATTAAACATTTACAGGCTTGTAGAATTTATTGCTCTGTGCAGAACCTTTTCACGTTTACCAAGTTCCCCTATGGAAATCCTGAAGTGAATTATTATGGAAACAGTTCTCTGTCACGAGGCGTCATGTGTTATGATTATCCGCTTGCTCGTACAATCTCAGTAGGTGCAAATATTACTTTTTAAAAACCGCTAAAGCTAACATAATATGAAACGAGCCATGGAAACCGCAGTTTGTGCCCAAGGGAATGTTTATCGGCGAGTTCCATACGTCGATGGTCACAAAAAAAGTGATGTAGTTTTGTACGAGGATTATACACAGTTAAATTGAAAAAATAAACATATGAAAAAATATATTTTATTTCTCTTTGTGCCGCTTTTTATTCTGGAAGGCTGCTGGGATGACTTTTTGAAAGAAAATCCTGTAGATTCATTGACAGCCAACAACTATTATAATACCGAATCTGATTTCCTATATGCTGTTAATTCGGCCTATACTAATTTACAGGAGTTATATGGATCGACTTCAAACACTTGGAACGGGTCATATTGGGCATTCTCTGAAATGCGATCTGACAATACAACATATCAATATAATAATGTGGATTTATCTGGATCTCGTTATGAGGAAATGGATAAATTCATCATGTATACTGACAACGATTTGTTAAACTCCTGTTGGGACAATTCTTATATCGGTATAGCCAAATGCAACAGCGTGTTACATTATATTGCAGACAAGGACTTTAGCTCTAAAGATCAGTTCGTGGGTGAAATAAAATTTCTCAGGGCTTTGTACTATTCTCATCTGGTCCAGTATTTTGGGGCTGTTCCTTTGTCAACAAGTTTAGTCCAGTCTTATGAGCAAGCTTATGTAACAGACAAAAGAACTTCAGTTGATTCTGTCTATACTCAGATTATTGATGATCTGAATGACGCAAAGGGGAAGTTGCCCTCAGGCTATTCCGCGTCTGACGGGGGCAGAGCCACTGAAGGTGCCGCCAGAACATTGCTGGCTGATGTTTATATGTGGAGGGACAATTATGCAGATGCTATAACTGAACTTGAAAAAGTGAAGACTTTGGGATATACTTTACTACCCAAATATGCTGATGTATTTGATATTGATAATGAACAGAACAGTGAAATCATTTTCTCTGTGCAATATATCGGCGGTAATTACAGTCAGGGAAGTTTTTTTATGTACCGTTTTCTCCCATGGAATTCAGGAACGGATCTGATTGGAAAAGGACAATATCAGGCAAGAACTGGTGAGAATATTCCTACTACTGATCTTTTGGAAAGTTTTGAAGTTGCCGATGTCCGCAAGAATATGATTGCTTATTATGTGGACGAGAATAATGAGACCATACCGTACACGATCAAATTTATCGATGAAGGACATACCGTGAGAGGACAGTGCGGCAATGATTTTCCGGTTTTCCGTTATTCTAAGGTCTTGCTTATGTTGGCTGAGTGTTATTTGAGAGAAGGCAAAGCGGACCAGGCTTCGGATTTGGTTAATGAGGTTAGAAATAGGGCTGGTTTATCTGACTTATCCAATGTTTCTCTGGATGATATTATTCAGGAAAGAAGAGTGGAATTTTTCTGTGAAGCCGATCGCTGGGATGTATTAGTCCGCACGGGGAAAGCACAGGACGTTATGACAGCGCATGGAATCCGGCAAAAGCGGGAACGTCCTGTAGCTGTTGGTTCATCTTCATTCAGTACGATCCAGTTACTTTTCCCTATACCATCTGACGTGATCGATCTAAATCCAAACATTAAACAGAATCCGGAATATAAATAACGGTAGTTGGTTTTCTTATCTTTTGTCAACCTTTTGGGAATGACGTGTCGTCCGTACCCAGAAGGTTGGCTTTTTAGCGGTGTACAGATAATCATCTATAGATAACATCTTTGGTGTCTGAGAAATTTATTTTCTTCGGGAGTAGATTTTATATAACTCCAGTCCTCCGCTTTAAGTATTGTCTATTATCTTTATTGTGTGATTTAACCATGACCTTACATTACCTTGATTATGAACGGAAAAATTGTCGCTTGTTTACCGGCTGCGATGGCAGTATTTTTATTGACGACTTCTTGCTCTGACCATAAAATGATCACAACACCGGATACAGTCGCCAGCTTTGATGTGCTGCAGGAAGCATTTTTACAGCCTCCAAAAGAATATGGAACTATTCCTTTTTTTGTCTGGAACGATAAAATGACCCGGGAAGGGATCGATGAGAAGATGAAGGACTTCAAAAATGCAGGATGCGGGGGCGTAATCGTGCATCCCCGGCCCGGCCTTATTACTGAATACCTTTCTGAGGATTGGTTTGATCTTTTCCGGTATACCGTGGAAAAAGGAAAGGAACTGGATATGAATGTCTGGATCTATGATGAGAATTCCTATCCAAGCGGATTCGCAGGCGGACATGTTCCTGCTCAGATGCCTGAATCGTATGAACACGGGCAGGGATTAAAACCGGTTGAAGCCAGTACGATCCCCGACGATTACCAAAAATATTTTCTCATTCTGAAGGAAACAGCAGGAAGCTACAGCGATATTACTGCTCAGGCGGGCGCAGAAACCGGTAAAAGCGGCTCGTATATTCTGTTTGAAAAAACATACTATCATCAATCCGGTTGGTTTGGCGGCTTTTCATATGTCGACCTGCTTTATCCGGGAGTGACAGAGAAATTTCTGGAAGTAACACTACCGGGTTATGAAAAAGTTGCAGGAAATGATTTTGGCAAGACGGTTCCCGGTGTTTTTACCGATGAGCCCGAGATCAGTTCGCCCGGAGGATTTCGCTGGACACCTGATTTGTTCGACGTTTTTAAACAACAATGGGGATATGACTTAAAGGAAAATCTTCCTTCTTTATATAAACAAGTGGGAAACTGGAAAAAAATCAGGCATAACTATACCAAAACGCTGCTCTGGCTGTTCACCGAACGCTGGTCAAAACCGGCCAGCAAGTATTATGAGCAGCTCGGACTGGAATTTACAGGCCACTATTGGGAACATGGCTGGCCGTCCATGCAGTTGGGCGGGGATAACATGGCGATGTATGCGTGGCATTCCGTCCCCGGAATTGACATGCTTTTTAACCAGTTCGATGAAGTCTCGCCCAATGCGCAGTTCGGCAACATCAGGTCCGTAAAGGAACTGGCCAGTGTGGCCAATCAGATGGGCAGGACCCGTACCTTATCAGAAACCTACGGCGGAGCCGGATGGGAAGTGACTTTTAAGGATTTAAAACGATTAGGCGACTGGGAGTACGCCCTCGGCGTAAATCTGATGAATCAGCATTTGTCGTTCAGTACGATTGCCGGCGCCCGTAAATATGATTACCCCCCTTCCTTTTCATACCACAATCCCTGGTGGAAAAGTTACCGTCATTTGAATAACTATTATGCGCGCCTGTCACTGGCCCTGTCGTCGGGATTTCAGCGAAACGGTGTTCTGATACTGGAGCCGACAACGACCGCCTGGCTTTACGATTCGTACATGAAGGAGGGAAGGTATGACGGCCTGATACAGGTTGGAAATCAGTTTCAGCAATTTGTAACCACCCTTGAGAAAAGCCAGCTTGAGTATGATCTGGGATCGGAAGATATCATCGGGAATCACGGTAAAATTGAAGGTGACCGGTTCCGCATAGGGGAGGGCGTTTACCAGACTGTCGTAATTCCGCCCTTAACGGAGAATCTGGACCGGAAAACCTTTGACTTATTGAGAGAATATGTGGGGAACGGAGGAAAATTGATTGTCTTTTCGCAGCCGGCCTTAATCGATGGTGATGTTTCAGAAGAAGCGTCAGTGTTCTTTGGTCAGGACACGGGGAATGTGGTCAGTTTTGAAAATCTGACTGAAGAAGTACTGGACATGTTGGCTGAAAATCAGGATATCGATTTTGATGCGATCGACGGAGGAAATTTATTCCACCACCGGCGGATCCTCCGGGATGGTCAGCTTGTTTTCCTGTCTAACGCCGATATGAATGAAAAAACGGAAGGAAGCTTTAGCTCACCGGGAGAAGATGTTCTTCTGATGAACGCCTTTACCGGTGAAATCTATGATCATGAGGAGACTTCAGCCGAAGGAGAAGTGGCTGTCAGCTTTTCACTGGATCCGGCCGAAAGTTTGCTGTTGTATATCTCAAACAGGAAGATGAACGGGTATAAGTCTTATATCAAAAGGAATAACCTGAAGGAGGTACCGTCGGGTTCGGAAATTATTACGGAAAAGAAGGCGGATAATGTGCTGATCATTGATTTCTGCGATTTAAAGATCGACGAAGGCCGGTTTAAGGGGATTCATGTGGCCGAGGCCGCGCAGCAGGTATACAGGCTGTATGGCTTTCAGGAAGGAAATCCCTGGAACCATTCGGTACAATACAAAACAACCACGCTCGATAAGGAAAATTTCCCTGCAAACAGCGGTTTTGAGGTCAGTTATTTTTTTACCGTTGATGATGAATTTGACCGGACAGATCTTAAGCTGGTCGTTGAGCGGCCCGCGTTATGGTCGGTCTTCGTAAACGGCAATGTCGTTGAGCCTATACCCGGAGAGTGGTGGCTTGACCAGTCGTTTGGCGTTTTCAAGATCGGAAAACAGGTGGTGAAAGGGGAAAACAGGATCACACTAAGCTGTAAGCCAATGAAAATTCATGCCGAAGTTGAACCGGTCTATCTGTTGGGTGAATTTACGCTTGCTTCGGCCGCGAAAGGATGGTCGGTCAGGGCGCCCCGGGAGAAACTGGAGACGGGAAGCTGGAAAGGGCAGGGGCTTCCGTTTTATTCGTGGGACATGACTTACCTCCGGAATTTTAATATTGCCGCCAAAAGCGATTATTATGAAGTAGGACTGGGCGATTGGGTTGGCACTGTTGCTGAGGTTTATGTTAACGGAAAGCATGCGGGCACGATTGCCCTTCCGACAGACCGGGTTCCGGTAACGGATCTGATCAAAGAAGGGAATAATCAAATTGAAGTGGATATCACCGGTAGCCTGAAGAACTTGCTGGGGCCTCATCACAATAATCCGGCTCCGGGACTCAGCAGTCCCTGGCATTGGCGGAATATCAAGACATATCCTTCAGGCGATGAGTACCAATTAATCGATTACGGATTAAAAGATAATATTTATTTGTATACTGAATAATCACTGATTGATTTTTCGTCCTTTCCGGTTTTGAAAAAAAAATCAAGAGAAGTACTACTGGAATCCGGATAGTTTTTCTATTTTTGCCGTCCTTTTTGGCATGACGTATCATCCATGCCGAAAGGGATGGCTTTTTTTTCGGGGTTGCATAACTTGACCGGGAAAGGGAATTTTCTGGTCTTCATGATTTACGAACTTCAAACTGTGCATCCTTATGACGCTATTAAGACGATATTTTTCAGGTTACCGGAATCCGGGAGGAATTCAGGAATTATTGGTTATTGCCCTGCCAATGATCATTTCGACAGCATGTGACGGTGTGATGACCTTTACGGACCGTCTTTTTCTGGCCCGGGTTGCTCCGGAACAGATGAATGCGGCTCTGGGCGGCGGCGTTGCCCTTCAAATGCTCATGTTCTTTTTTATTGGATTAACGGGCTATTCCACAGCTCTTGTCGCTCAGTATTTTGGAGCGGGGGAGAAACACAATTCAACGAAAGCTGCTTTTCAGGCAATCCTGGTGACTTTGTTCGCCTGGCCGGTGGTTTTGGTTGCGAAACCGCTAGTGATCGAATTCTTTTATTTTATGAAGTTGCCTGAGTCGCAGATTTACTTCCAGATCCGCTACCTGGATATTCTGGTCTGGGGCGGACTTTTGGGCATGATGCGCTACACCCTGGGCTGTTACTTTACCGGAATAGGAAAGACCAAAATTGTGATGTCCGCCACGCTGGTCGCGATGGTCGTCAATATCGTCCTTGATTATGTGCTTATCTTCGGTAAATTCGGCTTTCCGGCAATGGAAATTGAAGGAGCAGCCATTGCTACCATGTCAGGTTGGTTTTGCGCTGTTGTCATCCTGGTTTCTGCTTATCTTGGACCGGTGAACCGGAAGGTTTTTACGGTGATGAAATCATTCCGTTTCAGCTTTCCGATCATGAAAAAGCTGATTTATTATGGCTCTCCGGCAGGATTTGAGATGTTCCTGAATTTTCTGGCATTTTCGTTCATGGTGGCACTGTTTCAATCCGAAGGCGATGTTGTTGCAACGGCTACAACCATCATGTTTAACTGGGACCTGGTATCGTTCATCCCGCTGCTGGGGATTGAAATTGCGGTGACGAGCCTGGTCGGACGCTATATGGGGGCGGGAAAGCCTGATATTGCGCAGAAGTCAGCCTTGTCGGCAATCAAGACCGGCATGTTCTATTCCATTGTTATTCTGGCCCTGTTTGTATTTATTCCGGAATGGCTGGTTCAGGTATTCAGGCCTGAAATACCGGAAACGGTTTTTACCCTGGCAGTGCCGATTGCTGTATCGATGATTAAGATCGCCGCATTATATGTATTGGCCGAAGCAGTCATGGTAGCCGTGGTAGGAGCACTGAGAGGGGCGGGGGACACCTATTTTACGATGATCGCCTCTGTTACTGCTCACTGGTCGTTTGTGCCGTTACTGTACCTGGGTTTGAAAGTATTCGATCTTTCTGTAGCTTTAAGCTGGTTTTTGCTGGTGGTGTTTTTCCTGTTGTTCTGCGTGGCATTGGTCGTTCGTTTCAAAAGGGGAAAATGGAAGACCATCAGTGTGATCAGATGACGGAGAAGGGAGACCGGAAACCGGAAAAGGGAAGAAAGGTTGTAGGGTTACAAGGTAGCAAGGTTAGCGGTGGTCGAGTTGTATTTCTACCTTGCTACCCTGTCACCTTGTTACCTTGACACCTTAATACTAAAACAATGGCATTACATCAAAAAACAGGAATTCTGCTTGTCGCTTTTGGGTCGCGGCGCGCAGATGCTCGGGCTGCTATGGCAAACATTGACCGGGAGGTAAACGAGGCCTTTCCGGGTACGGAGTTGTTTTGGGCATTCACATCCGGAATAGTACGCGGTAAGCTTAAAGCGGAAAACCGCCCCATTGATTCGCCGCTGGAGGCGCTTAACCGGATGCGCGATCATGGCTTTTCTGAAATTATTGTACAATCGCTGCATGTCATTCCCGGCGGCGAATATGAAAGCCTGCAAAAGACGATTTCATCGTTTACCGCGCAGACGGGAGACGCGGTTTCCGTCAGGTCAGGAAAACCCTTGCTTTACAATCATGAGGACATTCTGGAGGTGTGCCGCATATTGCCCGTGTTGCTGCCGGCAGCGGAAGATGAGCGGGATGCCGTTATTCTGATGGGACATGGAACCAGTCATCCTTCCAATATTTATTATCCGGGTATCCAGTATTATTTATGGCAGCAATCGCCTCGGTACTGGATCGCCACGGTTGAAGGCTATCCATCCCTGCAGGACATTCTTCCCCTATTAAAGGAGAAACAGATCAGGCGGGTTTGGTTGGTGCCTTTCCTGGCTATTGCCGGTAATCATGCGGTGACCGATATGGCCGGCGACAAACCCGATAGCTGGAAATCCGTTCTTGAAGCCAATGGATATGAAGTGCGCGCGGTGTTAAAAGGCCTGGCCGAGTACAATGAAATTGTCCGGATCTGGATCAGTCATCTAAAAGACAGCCTGAAAGTTCACTCATTATAAACAACACCGGCAAGTGCTTCATGAATTAACTGGTTTAAACTTACGCCTTTCATTTTTGCGGTAACCGACAAGCGCCGATGTAAGTCAGGTGTTGGACGGATATTAAAACTGCCCTTATAACTTTTCTCTACAGGAATATTCTCTTTTTCACAATCATTAATGTGTTCATCTACCACATGATGAAAGGCATCAACAAGCTCTTTTACAGCTTTTCCTTCAAATGTTACAAGATCGTTAAAGCCTTCTATTTTACCGAAAGAAACCTGATCATCTGCTGAAAAATGAACTGAACCAATAAATCCTTTGTATGTTAATAAGTCCTTCATCATAAATCCTCCTCTTAAATTAAGCCTTGTTTTTTTATTTCCTCAATAACTAAATCCAGTTGATAGCGCTTCATCATGTTCCCAGGATGAGGTTTATGTAACTTTATTTTATGAGTTTAATCCTTGAACCAGATCCTTCCATTTCTGCGTAGTCAAACGCCAAAAGAACAGTTTTAAGTTCCTGATAGGTAAAATCTTTTGGCAAAGAAATTAACCGGATTATTATGAAGAATATGTCAGAAAAAAACAGTATTTTTAGCTATTCAGAAACCATTTCCAAGTAAACATATCGTATAGCTCACGGACTATATACGGGTCTTTGTGGCAGTTGAGTGGCAGTTGTCATACTTCTGCTATACTTCTGCCATACTTCATCGTTACTATCGAAACGGCGGGTCTATTTCCTTTTAGCTTTTTCCCAGATTACCGATTGACTCCCTTTTATGTAGCGGATCAGGCCGAGATAGACGGAATAGTTCATCATCCAAAAGTAAAACGGTACAAACAGTCCTTTTAAGCGGGTTTGTTTGTCGCGGAGCAGCCAGCCAGCCAATACAAGCAGATAAAACGTGATTTGTCCGTACCAGAGAAGTGTATAGATTCGGGTTATATTTTCATTTCGGAAAAGCCAATAATTGATGGGAATGATCAGTAACAGCAGGAAAGGGGAGACCATCCACCGTAGTACACGGTGCGAAATATACTGAAAGGAGAGGGTTCCGTATTTGAAGACATTGAGTAATGGTTTTAACCGAATAACGGCCTGTATTCCTCCCGCGGAGATCCTGATCTTCCGTTTTAGTTCTTCTTTGGTGTCTTTTGATGCCGATTCAATCGCATAGGCTTCAGGATCATATTTGATGGTATATCCGGCCATTGCTACCCGCAGTGAAATGACAAAATCGTCGAGAAGGGTATCCGGTTCCACTTCCTGCCACAGGGAGGTCCGAATGGCAAAAAGTTCACCGGCTGCTCCGACGACCGAATATAATTCAGAATCCCACTTCTTTAACAGGGACTCGTATTTCCAGTATATGCCTTCACCGGAGCCTGATGCTGAATCAGAGCCGGAGTCAAATATGCGTTTTTCACCCGAAACGCACCCAACTTTGGGGTCATGAAACAGGGAAACAATCCGCAGAATGGAATCTTCACCCAGAAAAGTATTGGCATCCGAAAAAATCACGATCGGGGTTTTAACAAATTGCATTCCCCGGTTCATCGCTGCGATTTTTCCTTTTCGTTCAGTTTCATGGTAAACTTCGATCCCTTGCAGCGACCGCAACAGTTCGGGAGATCCATCGTCTGAACCATCCGTGATCCAAATAAGCCTGATCTTTTCTGACGGGTAGTTCAGACTTCTTGAGTTTGCCATTTTACCCGGAATCGTATCCTTTTCATTATATGCCGTTATAAACAAGGTCACTTCCGGCAGATTCTCCGGTTTCGCAGCCTGATGTGACCGAGAAGTTTTAAACCTTTTTATTTTTATGAGGATATAAAGAATGATGCCATAACCGAGATAGTTATAGAAGATAAGGAACAGTGAAAACCAGAAAATGACCTTTAAAATAAGCATGTTCTTTAGTATTATTGTTCTTCTCTTTCCATTGGAAGTAAAAGACTGACCGTGGTCCCCTTATCGGGTTGACTCTCAATAAGCAGTTGTCCATTCATTATCTTCGCCAGTGACTGGCTCACTTTTAATCCGAGTCCGTTCCCGTTCTCATTATTGGTCCCGTAAGTTGAGAATAGGGTATTGGGATCTTTAATTTTTTGCAGGTCATCATCTTTTATTCCGGTTCCCTGATCCCTGAGATAAATGATCAAATGATCCGGTGATTCGGTTAAACCAATGGTAGTTTCCGTGCCTCCTTTTGAGAATTTACAGGCATTTGACAACAGGTTTCGGAGAACGACCAGGAACAGATATTCATCAACTTTTATCTGATAATCTCCTCTTAGCTGATTCAGAATTTTTATTTCTTTCTGCTCATAACTTCTTTTTACCGTTGTAATAGCCTTATCGATCAGTTGCCTGACTGAATACTGTTCGGGTTGGGACGATACTCTCCTGGTTTGGATTCGGGTCCAGTAAAGCAGGTTCTCAAGCAAATAAAAAGCTTCATCAGCCGCGTCAGCCAGCTCCGGAAGCATCGTCTGGAAATCAGCGCTCAGCGGATCGATAATCTTCTGATCAACAAAATCCAGGATCATTTTAATTGATCCCAGGGGCGAACGAAGATCATGTCCAATCATGTGAAGCAATTTATCTTTGAGTTGATTTTGCTGCTCCAGTCTGACTTTGTCGGCCAAAAGCTGGTTGTATTTGTCTTGAGTGTCTTTTTCCATCCGTTTATTTTTCAATTGATTTCCTATTGTCAGACATTCTTCTTCACAGGTTGAAACACCAGACAATATTTTCTCCTGTATATTAAGCATTTTCAAGTTCATATTCTTTTATAGTGGCTTTTTTCTTGTTGATTGTTTCAACGACATTCCGTTGCAGTTTTGTTGCTGAAGTTAATTCATAAAATTTCTTTTCGGTCATACAGAACGTATTTAATTCACCTAATCCTTCAGAAAATTCACCTCTGCTGTAACGGTAAAACAAGTAATTAAATTTCTTTAGAAACTGGATAATTTGCTCATTAACACATTCAATCAGAAATATCGGCTGGTGTTTTCTGATTGTATTTTCACTTCCCATCAGAACCTGGAGTTCATGCCCCTGAACATCAATTTTTATGAAATACGGGTTAAAATTGAAATCATCTAATTTTCGTACCTCACAATTGATTCTTTTTACATTTAATTTTTGCTGATCAAACATCCAAAGTCTGTGTGTCAGCCAGTTTTTGGCTGATTCATAGTTTAAGGATGCCAAACCATCAAACATCCATTTCCTGTAAAATGGAATATACAGAGAAAGCTGATCATTTCTATCACTTAAACCACATAGACGGAGATCCACTCGATTCGTTTTCTTTATCAGAAAATTATTTTTTAGTTTATTGAATACCAGCGAATTGGGTTCAAATGCAATTATTTTATTCTGCATATGTGGGAATATCAACATTGATATAATTGTCAGACCTCTGTCTGCACCAACATCTATTAATACCTGTTCCGGATCGGGTTTGAACTTTTCCAATGCGAAGAAGTCCTCCTCGTGGGGATTTCCGGTCATCTTTATGAGGTAGGACGTTACATTAAAACGAGCATCCTGCAAAAATGGAAACAAGGTTTGAATCGCTCTTAAATGTTTTTTCATGTTACCGTTCATTGAAATTTCGATATGAACAATCTATAATATGATATTCATAACTAATAAATTATAATGTAAAAATATACTAAATTATTCCCATTAGCATTAACATAAGATTGAATTTACTTTATTCGCACGTCTTAAGTTGTGTTTTGCATTGCAAACCATCTTTTTCGTTTATCAAAGCTTATACTTCGTCTAGCAAATTATGGTACAAAGAATACCTGGTCGAAAAATTGCAATTGTTGGAGTTGCGGCAGCTGCTGTTTATACGCAGTATTTCCATAGCACCTCTCTCGCAGACTTTAAATTTGAAGTTTTGATTGCATTCCGGCTTGTTCATAAAAGAACTTGATCAAATAGTGCTATTTTTATATATTTACGTTTGTAACGTTGATAGCCTTAAATTTTATCGATAACTATTATGAGAGAACTTCTTCGATTTTTGAAAAGATTAGGCATTCGTTTCAGTCTCTTATGGATCGTACTTGTATGCAAAAAGATCAATTTAGAATTTAAAAATATATTAGTTCTTTCTCCCCACCCGGATGATGAAGTCATAGGAGTAGGCGGATTAATTCTGCAAACTCTTGGCAACGGGAAAAAGGTTCATATTGTATATTTAACTGATGGGGAAGGTTCATGGTGTCATCCTGATAAGGAGAGAATTAAAAAGGAGAGGTCATTTTTGACAGATCAGGTATTAAATGAATTTCAAATACCTCCTGAACAAATTTACAGGCTAAATTTAAAAGATGGTGGTGTTCCCAGGATTAATGATGAGTCTTTTTCAGAGGCCTCGGATCGTTTAATCAAAATTATCGATGAAACTAAACCTGACGTTGTTCTGGCGACTCATTTTCTTGATAAATTTTCCGACCATATCGCCTGTTTTGAATTGGCGAAAGACGCAGTCCCTAAAGCAAATCACAGAGCAACCTTAAGGCTTTATTGGGTATGGGCCTGGTATCGCTTGTGCCCCTGGGATATTTTTAAAGTGCTAAAAGCTAAACGGATCAATATTAGGCCTCAATATGCAAAGAAAAAGGAGTTAATGGATATTTATCTTCTTCCCAAGTCACCTACGGGTACTCCCTGGAGCGGAAGTTTGCCTAAAATGATGCTCACTCCGTTATTTTTTGAAACAATCGAAGAGGTTTAATAAATCATAAACAGGAAACGCTATTTTCATGAGACAATATAACGCATCACATGAATGTGCCCCTCTTATTTGATGAGATTTGATTCCTGATCCTTATATTCTGTTCTGGTTGTAAAGTACCTTCCGGATCCTTTCAGTGCCTTGACAAGCCTGGATGTGAAGCTGTCAAACAGCGATCCGTCAGCATTCAAGGTGCCGTTACACGTGACGGCACGCGTTCTTGAACTTGTAATCAGCTTTATTTTGCCGTATTGTTTGAGCCCCAGAGCCATGGCGCCATCCTCACCCCTTATGACCTGCACCCTGTACCCCACTTTCCGACCGTATTCGGCCCGATAGGCAAATACCATTCCCCTCACTCCAAGTTCCGGTCTCTTATAGAATAGCGTACGGATATGGATATCCCTCAAGAATTCATAAATCTTTAGTCCCAGCCATGGATGATTTTTATCCGGGATAAAACTCCACAAATTGGAGACAGCTACCACGCCGGGTTTTTCCAGATTATCGATTACAGTTTGCAGGTAATGCGGCGGGTACATAGTGTCTGCATCGATGCAGATGTAATACTTTGCCTGTGCGTGTTCCAATCCACACCTGCGGGCATAGCCGCAACTCTTTTTCTCTTCAAAAAAGGTTTTCACTCCCACGGCTTCGAAGACTTCGGCAGTCCTGTCGACTGAGTTATTGTTTACCCCAATGATTTCTACAGGATAGTTACAAATATTATCGGCGAGTGACCATAAACAGCTCAATAAGCGGGTTTCTTCATTATGGGCTATCACGACGACCGAAGCGACCGGATGCTCACATTCCCGGCTCTCCAATTTTGTCCTTATCTCCCGGATAATGGAATCGGAGGCCATAGCGAACGGTTTTTCGAAAACAGACAAATACTTAGAATACCATGTCGTCATACATGCAGGATTGATTTGTTATTATGATACGCACTTGGATTTTGACTTTAATAAGTTCCCGAATAATTCATTCCATTGATTCATAATTGACCCGATCTTGAAACGCTCTGCGCTGATCCTTGCCCGGTGCCCAATTTCTTTACGAAGATCTTCATTTTCGATCAGATAACAAATTTTTTGCGCCAATTCTTCAACATTCCCGTTTTCGACCAGAAATCCATCTTCCCCGTCTTTGATAATTTCTTTAGGACCATGAGGACAATTAAAGGAAACAGGAGGAACTCCGCAGGCCATTGCTTCACAGATCACAATTCCAAAACCTTCAAATAATGAACTAAGTGCAAAGATGGAACTTTCGAGATATTTATCCGCAATGTTTTGAATAGTGTGTTCCAGGAAACAGCTCTTCTCCAGGTGTAAGCTGTTAATTTGATTCACCAGGGGTGCCCGGTCCCCATCTCCAAAAATCCGCAGATTCCAGTCAGGATGCTTATCGTGGACAATCTTCCATGCATCGATTAGCAAGTTAAATCTTTTTTCGTAGGTATATCTTCCTACCGCGATCACTTCCCGGTTTGTACAGGTTGAGGCGACGGACGGAAAAAAAGAGACCGGATTATTGATCACCGAAACACGATCAAGTTCTTTCCACTGTCTCCTATCTTCCTCGCTGAGAACAATGAAATGATCCAGCTTTTTTAGGTTGCTGATCAACTGACGCATCCAAAATTTTGCTAAAATCCTCTTAACCGGGCCTATGTATTTTTCTCCTTTGAAATCGCGGAAATTAGCTCGGTTGACGTGAATTTCCCCTATTTTAATACTTCCGTCGGATATGGAGTTGATAAAATTGATCTCGCGCCTTAGCATCGATACGGTAATATCGGGTCTAATCGAAAACAAAGCTTTCTTTAATCTTTTTTTATAGATTACTTGTCTGTATAAATATCCAAAGCCTCTTTTTAATAAAGGTTTATTATATAACTGATTGTAATTGATATCCAAATTTAATAGATGCACTTTGGGAGATAGCGGGAAATAAGGTTTTAAATCTTTTCCATCGGTAAGAATGACATAAACCTCATATCCCATTTCCTCAGCAAAATAATTGGCTTTGCTTGTCAATACTCTTTCCATGCCGCCGGCAACGTAAAGAGACGGTAAGCAATAGGCGATTTTTACTTTCATTGGACGTACTTTTTCTACAGAAATACTTCTTTGATCACTTTTTCCATCTGAATTTTCCATGACAATTTAGAAATGATTGAATCTCTGATTTCAAACGGCTGAAAAGAATGTTCGCGATAAAATCTAACCAAACCTTCGATATCCAGCGGAGTTTCATCTGCAGGGGCCTTTAAAATATAAGGCATGTCTTCAAAGTCGTCATCGATTTCGGAATAGACAAAGGGAATACCCCGGGCTGCATATTCCCTATTCTTTAAAGGTTTGATGTGCGTGATATGGCTCCGGTGCCGACCCAGGCTGGCTATTCCCATATCGGCATTTTCGAATAGTTGATCAAGTTCCACTCCAGATTTGGTGCCGTGAAATGTAACATATTCTTCCAACTCATTTTTGACCGTTATTGCTTTCAGTTTTTTTATTTCTTCAGGGACACCGTCGCCAATGATATTAAAAAAGACGGTAACGTCCTGCTGTGTTTGATAATACGCTGCCAAACCATTCAATACCCGATCAAATCCATGCCAGAAATGAATTTCCGCAACTCCGATCAAATAAATCGAATCAGTCTGCTTGTTGGTTTTCGTTTTCATTCTGATCTGGCTGAAATCGATCCCGTTTGAGATATTGATCGTGCGAGTGCCAAAAATCGTCTTATCATTCGAAAAAGTAACAATCCGGTCGATCTGTTTTGCCATCTGATGCCGGAAGAGTTTATCTGAAATGATTCGAAGGCGGTCAGTAAAGCAGACCTTGTTATATTCCTGATCATACGGATAGGTTGGTATCTCCAGAACCGTTTTAACCCCTGCCCGGTTTAGTTTTCTTAGCAAGAGAATCAGGAATGGGCTGGCATTATGAAATGAGCGAATGTAAATAAATTGAAGATTCTTTTTTAGTATATAATCTGCCAGACGGGCATACCGGATTCTTTTTTTTATTTTTGCAGTGATACCCTTCCCAAAGTTTTCCAGTACTTCATTGTCAACCATTCTTTTGTGATACCCGTCCTGGTCAATGATTAAATAGCAAAGCCTGATGTCCAACCCGCACTCCTCCAAAGCTTTTTTCTGATAAGAGATTTTTTTGCTTATGCCAATATTATTTGCATCGAATCCATGAAAAACAAGGAATAAAGCCTTCATTTGTTTTCCTTGTTCATATCTATCTGGTTGTAATGGTGAATATTCAGACATATTCAGTTATTTCTTTTTAAAAGATTTTATTTTAAAAACAAAAGGCTTGATTTCGTTCCAAAGATCATATTCTTTTGTCAGTTGCACATACAATCCGCTTACCAGGATCCAAAGCGTTCCTTTTATGAACAGGCTGAATACCAAGTTCATATTTTTCCAGAACGGAATGGTGATCCAAAAAAGAACAAACAAGATCACACTTAGAATCAACGGAGGTATTAACTGGGTCCAGAATGATCGCATATTGATCCTGAAAGTGACTTTATACATTAAAATAAAACATTGTATAAAGTTAACAAAGAAAGAAATCAAAATGCACCAGGCGACTGCTTCGAGCGACTTAAAAACGAAAATACCGATGATCATCCCTCCAATATTCGTGACAGCCGATAACAATCCGCTGATAAAGAGGCTCCGGGTGTCATTGGCAGCCTGAAAAATTGAGCCGGAGGTTGACAAAATAATTTGAATGCCCACCGATAGGGCTAATATCTGAAAAACAGGCACCGATCTTTCCCACTGGGGGCCAAAAACTACGAGAATCAGTTCATTAGCAGCAAACCATAAAAAGACAGACAGTGGAAATCCTAAAAAAGCAAGCAGGCGTACAATCTTCAAATAAGACCAGGATAAGTGTTTTAGGTCATTTTGAAATTCTGAAAAAACGGGGTGCATAACCGGAGTAATAACATGGGTAATGTTCTGGAGTGGCAACATCATAAGCCGGTAAGACTTTTCATAATAACCTAAAGCAGACAGACCAAGGTATTTCCCAATAAAGAGCTTGTCTAGGTTTCGGCTGAAATAGTTGATCAGATCGAATAAAAACTGATAAAGAGAGTAGGAATATATTCTACGCATGGAAGCAAGCCCCATTGTCAGTTTTATTTTTTGCGGGTATTTTCGAAACCCGAGGATAAACAGGACTATACTTGAAAAAAGAGGGTTGATCAGGAGCGCGTATAGCCCGGCTCCATAGAGAGCCGCAATGACCGAGATCGTTCCGCCAATAAACTGAACGGACAGGTTCATATAGGCAATATACTTAAATTCCTTATTTCTTAATAACAGCGCATAAGGTACAATATTTAAGGCGGCAAAAAAAAGATTTACAGAAAGGATTTGGCAGATCGTTACGAGAATTGCTGAGTTATAATAGTCAGCAATTAACCAGGAAAGGAAAAAAAAGCCCACTGAAATGACAAGACCTGTCCATGTTGTAAATGAAAAAATATCAGCGAGTGCTTCCTTGTCCAGATCCTTGTACTGAACAATGGCAGGAGCAATTCCCAAATCGCTGAACATACTGAAAAAGGCTATGATGACCGTGGCAATAGCAATAATCCCGAATTCCGGCGGGCTGATAAGCCTGGCTAATATACCGGTCACGATCAACGAAATAACCGTTCCCAGATATTTGGAAATGGCGGTATAGGTAATGCCTGTTATGATATCTTTTCTGACGGTGGTCATTATTATGCTTTCCTTTGGAACAGGGCCTTCTTGAAAACAGACTTCACGGCAATCGTAAATGGAAACAAAAGAACGATGCTGTTTTTTAAAGTCAGGTATTTTAAATATGAATTTCGCAGGCAGATTTTAAACACCTTCATCCTTTCCGGCAGTGACAAGACATGCGCATTATAGACAGACGGATTCAGGATATACCGGATTAACTCCCTGGTCGTTTTGGAAACTGTCCTGTCACGCTGTTGTTTTGCATGCTCATTGAGTCCTGAAACTGCACATAAATAACCATTAATATGCCGAAAAGAGTAAGTGCTTGTCATAATGGAATTGACCCTAACCCTTCGTTTGAAAAAAGCCTTTGGAATACATCCCACCCGTTTGGCGGAAATATATTGCAGACCGGTAAATAGCTCATCCTCATGGATGATTCCCGGGTAAAATTTTAAATCGATGCTATTTAGAAAATTTCGGTTGATCAAATTGAAGCAAACAGAGGCTTTGTATATACCTTTATCCAATAAGATGCGTAGAATTTCAGTTCCCTCATAAATTCTGTCTTCTACGAACTTCGCGCGGATGTAGTCGTAAAACGAATCCAATTGTTGTCCATCGTCACTGAACGATTCTGCATCGAAGAAAACGAAATCCAGCTGTTCTTTCTCGCACTTTTCATAACAAATGAGTAAGGTGTCCTTTTCCAGCAGATCATCACTGTCCATGAAATAAACATATTTGCCAAAAGAATGGTCCAACCCTGCATTTCGTGCCTCAGAAAGGCCTTTATTAGGCTGTGAGAAAACCTCTATTCTTGAATCCTGTTCAGCTAACCGGCTGACCATTTGCAAACTGTTATCGGTGGATCCGTCATTGATTACTATAATCTGGATCTCTTCCAGGCTTTGCTCCATAATGCTTAAAAGCGCATCCTGAACATAGTCTTCCGTATTATAGACAGGTATAATGACACTGACCTTGGGCTGATTCATTTTATTGATTTAAATATAAGTCAAATATAGCACCTGATCGTATTAATCAGCAAGATTCTCTCCATGACTGGTATGAATAAATTTTTTGTTTACTCCCTTTAGCCGGAATAAATTGATAAACATCAAAACAAAAAGCCACGGAATTTTTCTGACAGCTTTTTCCAATGCCTTATTGTCTAAATCTTTGGGGATTGCCATTCCCATTGCAAGTAGTTGCAGGAAAAGCAAGCCCCACCATTTTAGCGCCAACTCAAGTTGGATGAAGGATAGAATAAATGAAAGCATTGAAATAAATCCCAATAACAACAGACGGGGCAACATCATCCACTGCAGAAGCTTATCGCAGTAATCCAAGTTTCCGGAAAAGAAAGCGCCTGGCAAATCTCTCAAGGCTGTTTTCAACGATTCGAACTGGGCAGCCAGCCAGCGTTGCCTTTGTTTATAAAAGGCAGATGAGTTTTGAATTTTTTCATCGTAAACGGGTACATCATGCAAATATTCAATATAAATTCGCTGTTTAAGAAGGAGAATTTCCAGTTCCTTATCTTCACCGGCGGAAGATACTTTTTTGATATTTTCACGAAACCAGGCATAGTCGAATGCCATACCTGAACCGCTTAATGCCGAGGATAACCCAACAAAGACATGTCCTTTTCTGAAATAGGCGTTGTTCATTTCTTCACTGGCGGCATCAAGTACTGCAATGTCGGTATTGAAGTTTTTTCCCTTTCGGTGAGCCTGGATGGCCATTGTGCCTGCATTGTAAGACCTGTTAATCTGATCAAGAAAATCGGGCTCCGTGGTGTTATCGGCATCCAATATTACGACGATGTCGTATGGCTGATCTTTTAAACATTCCATGGCAAAATTTAACGCTTTAGCCTTGGTACTGTCCTTAAAATCGACTTTTAGCAATCGGATCGGCAAACTGGCAATCCGGTCATTTGTTTCCTCTTTCATTCTATCTGAGATCACGACGATTTCATACTGGCTGCGCGGGTACTGCTGATTCAGAAACGCCTGAACGGAAGATTCGATCACCAGGTCTTCCTTGTAGGCGGGGAAAAGCACCAGAAAACGGTGAAATTTCTTTGCCGGGGGATATTGATCACCCCTTCTGAATCTGGAAAAAGAGGCGAAAACAAACAGGTAAAGAACCGAAAATCCCAGATAGATAAAGCAAATGATATCGAGAATCTTTAATAGTCTGTACAAATCCATCTTTCGTTATTTTTTGTTTTTAAGAATAATAAAACTATAGATTCCTGAAAATGTAGCTTTCATCAGATCGGGCCTTCCTTTTATCAAAAAGCCCAGGCTGTTTTTCACGAGTGCCACCGACATCTGATAAGCCACCGACAGATACCTGAATATTCCTTTCAGGTTTCGAAAGGCGAATAATAATCGGTTACGGGTCATATAAAAAGTGCGAAGAGGACTGGCTTGCCCGGTACTCTGGCTTTCTTTATGCAAAACAGTGCAGCGGGGTTCGTAATATAAGAGGTAGCCGGTACGGCTCATTTGGGTACACCAGTCTAGTTCTTCGTAATAAAGAAAATAAATTTCAGGCATCATGCCAACAGCTTGGATAACCTCCCGTTTAATCATCATGGCAGCGCCATGCAAATAAGGTATGGGAACAGAAATGTCATATTGCCCAAGATCTTTTTCTCCGTAACCAACTGACCGGTTTCGAAGTGTGATGAGCGAAAGGGGGGTAAAGCCGGCGAACTGAATATTTCCCGGAGGAGATGCAAACTTTATTTTGGGAGAAACGCCTCCAATTCGTAGGTCCGATTCCAGTTTTTCGATCAGGTAATGGAACGAATCATCGGAAACAATGGTGTCATTATTGAGCAAAAGGAGGTACCTTCCCCTGGATGCTCTGATACCCAGATTATTTCCGCCTGAAAATCCCAGATTTTTTTCGCTTCTGATGCAAATGATTTCGGGATAATGCTCTTTCAAATAGTCACATTCATTGACAACAGAGGCATTATCGACAACTATAAGTTCATAAGGAATAGTAACATATTTCCTAAGTGATTCGATAAGTTCGCAGGTATCTTTTAATCCATTATAGTTGACGGTGACTATAGATACTTCAGGTTGTCCGTTCATTTCCAGTATATTTAGCTTGTTTTTGCTCTTCTATCTGGCGATCAAACTGTTCATACATAAAGATGAATGCCATGGCCATATAGATGATCGGGCCATTGGGAAACTGGGCAACTACCTCATTGGCATAGGAAGCCACAAAGATCCCGAATATGGCGGCTAAAAATGCGCCAAGTATCGTTCGCAACTCGCGATCCTTTACCTTGAACATAACGATATAACAGCTTTTAATCAGGATGTAAAGAATAATACCAATATAAAGAATAAGTCCGACGACCCCGGTTTCCACCCAAACCATGACCAGCCAGGAGTCGGTAGGGATCTTGGATATTTCCGATTTGGAAAATTCAGCTGCTTTGGCTGTCCCGATACCAACTCCAAACGGCTTATCTGCCATATAGGTCCTCATTATTTGCTGATTTCTCACCCGCAACTGGAAAGATGCATCCTGCTCCGGATGCAAAACTGTCCGCATGCGTCGGATATAGGTGTTCCCTTGTCCGATGTTGCTGAAATTCAAAAAGATGAATAGTCCCGTGAGTAGAATCGCTCCACCGGTGATAATCTTTACGTTTCTTGCCATTATGGAAAAAAGTGCAAATCCTGCAAAAGGAATTACAATAGCTACACGTGTTCCGGATATAAGCATACCATAACCAGCAAATAGCGAAATGATAATATAGTAGATCTTTAAAAATTTGCTTTTTACAAAAAGAGATACGATGGAAAAAAAGACCAGGGCGAAAGCCATTCCGCAACCGAAGTTGGCCGCATCCGTGAAAAAGGAGAAATAGCGAATCCCCGAGTAGATAATATGCGTAGCTGCTTTCCCTTCAACATATAAGAACCGCTGTTCACCTGCATCAAACCCAACATATTTTTGCATCAACGCTTTAAAAACAGCCAGCAACACAAAAACAGACCAAATGTTTATTATTAGCTTCAGGTCTCGGTACCGGTTGAAAAGCAGGAAAGTCAGAATGGGCAAGAAGAAGAAATAAAATGCAGTTCTTCGTATCCCAATGACCCATGCCTGGACCGGAGCCAGCGGATTTAATATATTCAGAATACAAAACAGAAACCAGACAGAAATAGCGATTGTCAATCCGTTCTTTAAATATTCCCAAGGGAGCTTTTTTTTAAATAACGTGACAAAAATACCCAGTAATAATACGCCCACTATGGCATCAATCACAATACCTCCTAACAGCTCCGGAATATATCTGGTTACGCCCATTATAAAGTAATTGGCAAAGAATAAGAGCAAAAGAGTGGCGTAAGGATATTTTAGCAAGAGCATCAAAACGATTAATCCTATTGGCAGAATAGAAAATAAGATACTAAAAGACAGGCTTGCGTGCAGTGCCGTATATCCAATCAGGAACAATCCTCCGGCTAATCCCGCATATAAAAGGAATTGAGACAAAGATAGATACCTGTTTTCACCCATCACTGTTTTTTTAATCGATGGAGGTCAACCCCAGTTGACTCATACGATACATAAATTTACGAAAGCGCGTGTACGGAGGTAAAAGTCCTGTAAAATACTCGACTTCTTCTCTTTTTGTCTTGTTCAAAACAAGATAGACCGGGGATCGTTGTGCTTGTTCTTTTAAACTGGAAAATAGGACTTTATCTGTTTCTTTCCATGCTCTGGTAGCGCGCAATATCACTAAGTTAACCTGAGCCTCCTGTAAGACGCTTTCCGGGATGGCTGATTCTTTTAAAGGCGGATATTCGACCAGAGTAACCAATTCACCATTTTTTGTTGTAAAATCATTCAATTTCTGGGCAAACAAATATTCCTTTGAGGCTGGTAAAAAATCGGAATGCCAGGAGAAGGTCCTAACGTTTAATCCTATGGAGCTAAAATACGATGCTAATTGATCTGAAATAAATGTTTTGCCCTCTCCCGGTTCAATGCTTATTATGTTTATAATCAGCTCTGTATTACGATGCAAATAACGAAGCAGCATATTTCCCAGTGATTTAGCTGCAAGTTCATTAACAGATTTAGAGTAGCCTCTATACTTCAGATAATTTTTAGAGGGGAAAGCGCCAATTACTTTCCCGGAAGTAATACGTTCTGTTCTGACCTTATTACGAAGCGTGCGATCAATTAGCTCAACCAGTAAGAAATAACCCAAAATGAAAAAGAAACTGGCTAAAAATGCAGTGATAACTTTCATCTTTCTATTGGTTGGAGCTGAGGTCAACGGAAAAGCAGGGGGAGTCAGAACCCGGAGCGTAGCCGAAGTCATTTGAAGGCTCTTTTGACGTAATCTCGCAGTATTAAGGCTATGTAAGATCTCAAGATAAGAAGCTTCTGTAAAATCAATCTCACGTTCCTTACGCTTAATCGTAGATCCGACAGGAGAATAATAAACATAGTCTTTATCAAGCTGATTTTGCCACCTTTCCATCACCTTCAATTTTGCTTTGGCTTCCTCAAATTTTAAGGTTTCAGCTAACCATTGCGCGACTAATTCAACATTTGGATATCCTTCTTTGGTGTTCTTCCTCAAATTGAATGAGTCCGAAAAATTCCTGAACTCATCTTCCTTCTTTGCCAATCGTTCCTTATACTTTACCAGTTCGTTTTTTAGAGAACCTGTTGAGTCGGTTTGAAAAGTTTCGACGCGTGCGATCTCCGTGGTTAGTTCTGAAATTTCCTGCAACTTATTTATGAATACGCTATTATTTCGCATCGCCTGAAGATTTTCTCCGATTCTTTTTTCCAGTTCCTGAACCAGTGCTTCCGATCCGCTGTATTGAAGAAAAATTGCCTCCAATTGCAATTGAAAATCCCTGCTTAAAGCTGCAAGATGAGTGGTCTGTTCATCATAATTGACTATTCTTTTTTGAATATTGTAATTGGTAAGAGAGTCTTCTGAAATTTTTAACATGGCTCCGGTTTTTGCTAATTCTCCTTCAAAAAAGCGGATAACCTTATCTGTTTCTCCAAATTGCAAATCCTGATACTGTTTTGTAAACTCTTCATTTAACATCAAAAGTGTATGGTAAGTGATCCCCGGATCGTCGGTAGAATAAGAGATCTCCAGCATGTCGCTGCTTCCAAGTCGGGCGACCGAAATCTGGCTTAAGGCGTAATAGCTGTAATAAGGAGGGTCCCAGTTAAAAAGGCCGTATAAAAAATTCTCTGTATTAGCGTCAGCATACGCAAACAATTTTCTCAGACTCTCTTCCTCAGAATTCTTATCAATTAAATTCTGTACTTCTTTGGGTGTTATGTTTAATAAATGGCGATAATTGGCCGCTTTTATGTATGTGTTATCTTTATCTGCATCTCCATACATCATATGTTGGAGAAATAAACGCATAGATATCTCCCGAAGGGTGCTTTTAGCCGTAATAACATTGATAAGATTATCAATTGTATTATTGACTACGTTAATATTCTGGACAGTACCGTCGGCAGTCATACTATATCCCGTCATGGCTCCCGTGTATACTGTAGTCTTAACTTCGTATGAACGAAGAAGATCCCTCGTCATATAAATGGCAATCAGGGCCACAATAAGAGGAATAATGATCAGCCACCATTTGATGCGGAATAGAAAGCGTAACAAATAAGAAATAAGTTCCATACGTGTATTCCTTACTGATTTTTATTTATTGACAATTTTTGTTCTCGAAAGTACTTCCAACTCAAAAAGCGCTTTATTTAAATATACGCGGTTCTGTTCATATTCAGTATAAGCAGTAACCTGATATCCTTTCTGTGTATTTAATTCTTGCGTGCTGATCCTTCCACTAATAAAATCGCTTTCTGCGGCTTTGTATTGTGCGTTGGCGAAAGCAAGACCTTCTATTTTTATTTTCAACAGAGATAGAAATTGTTCAGCAGAAGTATAGGCTTCAATAATGCGAAGCTTTTGTTCATCATACCATCTTTCCATTTCCATTCCTGTTGACTCCATGGCCAATTTTTGCCTTTTGATACGATTAGCCCGGTCAAAAATATCGACAAAAGGGATTGAGATAGAAGCCCCCACGCTGTAATAACTTTGCTCAGTGTCGGAGTAGCTATACAAGTTAACGTTATCTTCTGAATAAGCTACGACACCACTTTTCCCGTATTGGTAACCTGCGCTTGCTTTAAAAAATTCCAACCATCTGCGTTTTTCTGTTTTTAAAAGAGTCTCTTGCTCTTCCCGCCGGATATTATAGTATTCCACAATGGGACTTTCTCTGGCATTTTCAAAAAGAATGGACAAGGGGGGAAGTTGCAGCCTGGAATAATCATCAGGCGTTAATTTTGCTATTTCGTTTTCCTGCGCGTTTAAGGCAGAAAATGCCAGAAAAAGTGAAATTAATATGCAGAGGTACTTCATAATTGCATGATGAGATATAGATACAATGATACGTCTTTTAGAATGATCTAGAAAATCTTTTTATAAACAACCTATTCACAGCTTTTGTCTCACACAATCTGATGTTTAGGATTGTCTCAATAAGAATCAGTTATGCGTAAATTTGCTACGCATAACTGATTCAATTAGAATGTTGTTGAAAAAAGTTAAAAAAGTACGGGTGCGTACAAATTGGTTCTATACCATTCATTATATACAGATCCTCCGGATTCTGCCCATTTTACAAAATCAGGATATCCAACAGTGAAATCAATTGTTTCAATCATATGGCGGACATCAGCAGGAACATTTAATGCCCAGGGGAAACCTTGAGATGAACGGTAATAGGTTTCTCCGTTTGAATCATCATCAACTTTTCCAAAATTTCCAGTATCTGCTTTAGAGGTAGGTGAAAAACCCATTAAATGTACTTCACGTGCCCGGTTTTGATCCACATATATGAAAGGATTGACTTTGCTGACCAGAGCTTGGTCTACCTTGTCGAGAGAAATGTGCACGGCAATAGGATCAACGTCTTTTAATAGCCCACTATGACTGACGTTAAACATGCTTCCTACAGATTTCCGGAGGTCATCATATACAATAATAACAGCTTCTTCGCTCGTACCTTGTTCTGTTTTGTTTGCATTCAACGGAATAGCGGTGCCGGAGTGAATATAATCTGTGACATTAAGTACTTTGTTATTCGGAACATCAAGCTTAATCCCAAATCCATTTGCATAATCCGCTCCCGAAGCCACTACCTGAAAATGAGTAATCAAATCGACCACTTGGTTATCTGCATTCAAATAATATTCGTACTGATATTTTATAACCAGGTCATTAAAATCATAATCTCCCAGCTGGGGCCACATGTCCTCAAACATGAGTGTATTCCATGTTCCTGCGTCGGACGGGTAGTAGGAAATAAAAGCGCGGTCCGGATCATTTGGAAATTCGTCCTGGTTATCCGGAATCCCATCTCCATCTGCGTCCTCAACTGCCTGGAATCCTTTGTTACAATTGCTTTTGGGAATCGAATAACTTACAGAAGCCCCGTTGACTTTTCCTTGAGAATCAGCAAAATAAATATTATAGTCTGAAAACTTTGGCATACTTCCTTCCAGGGTTCCAAAATATTGAAAAAGGGCATGTCCCGAAGAAGGACCAGTGATTTTGTGTCCCCATGTCCATACATCTTTTGTTTTGAAATAGGCATCTTCTTCAAAATTCATAGAAGAACTGCTGTAGAAGGTTGTTTTTAATTGAACCTCCATAAATGCGCCCTCTCTCATGATTAGGGCGTTGTCATTGATGAAATTTCCCTTGACAATGATCATACAACTGTTGTCAAGCGTTGCCGTATTGTCAACCTGCAATTGTCCTGAAACATTAACGGTTCCATAGTTCTTCATCATTTCCGTCACCTCAAGATTATTGGTATTGACGGTTCCGTGATTTTCAAGCGCGCCCTTGGAATAAACCTGAAAACTTGGATTTCCGGTGATTGTTCCATAGTTGATCAGGGTCCCTCCGATATTACTTAAGGTTAAGGTGGTGGAATAATTGATCAGCGTATAATACGTTTCGCTGCTGAAGGTACTGTAATTTATGGTTCCGCTGGTTCCAACGATGATTTCGAAATTGCTGTTAGCTTTCAATGAAACCCACGAAACGGTTGCTGTGCCTTCAACGATCAGCGACAACGTTTCATGATTGTTCACTGTAATACCTCCGGACCAGTTTTGTCCTGACGGAATAATATATTTGTTTGTAGAGCTGATGTTCTTATTGGAGCCGGTTAATGCTGTATATCCCACAGTCTCATATGCATTAACTTTCATCACGAAAGTAATCGCCACACATAGTAATATAGATGCTTTCAAATTTTTCATGTCCGTAACGATTAAAACGATTGATAACCTTGTTGAACCAAATCATTGCCAAGAAAGATCTCCACCCAAACCTGGCTGATATCAGAAAGAACCGTGACGGTAGGAGAATAGGTATAATCAACCGTGTTGACTGCTCCTGTGACAATCAACTTCCCTCCTTCATCAGGATCAGCACTATAGATCTTTACGACATATTTGTAAGCAGTTAATATCTCAGGATCGTTTACTTTCACCTGAACAATTACGTTTTTAGTGGCAGCGTAATCAAAATTTTCAGGAACTTTTATATCCTCAAATGTAGTAGCTTTTTCAGCAAGTTCTTCCGCTTTTTCTTTAATGCATGATGTTATGCTCAATAAGAACACTATAATCAAAAACAATTTCCCTTTTCTCTTCATGATATCAATTCTTATTTCCAGCAAAAGTACAGCAATACCTCATAAGTTCCTATTATAGAAGGCCTCATTTAGCAAACTATGCTTCTGAGTGATCAAACTCTTATTTAGACTAAATTCAAACTCTTTTTCTAAACATTTTCTTTTTGAAAAACAGCAGGGATTGTCCTTAGAATAATCCAGAGATCGATAAAAAAGGAATATGGACTCTTTGCAATTTGCGCATATTTATTGTCCAACTGCTTCCGTTCTTCAGGTGACATTTTCTTTGATTTTCCGCGTGCTTCAACCTGCCATAATCCTGTAATTCCGGCAGGTCCCAAAAAACGTTCTGACCAGTCATCGGTTGTGAGCAGTTCGGCTTCATATAAGGGTAGGGGCCGATTACCAACGATAGACATGTCTCCTTTCAATACGTTAAACAACTGTGGCAGTTCATCAATACTTAATTTTCGGATGATTTTACCAACTTTCGTAATGCGTGGATCTTTTCCAAATTTTACGAAAGTCGCGTCTTGTTCCTTTCTCTTACTTTCCAAATAGCTTGTCTCCGTGATCACAGTTTCATCACCGATTAAATAAGGGAAAGTGTTGTTGTCTAAAATGATATCATCTGTCAGTGTTTCTTGGGCTAAATTTATTTCAGAATCTGCTTTATATTGATTTAGATAAGCCAGTTCTTTAAGACGCTTATCTGCATCAATGTACATTGATCTGAATTTATAAAAATTAAAAATCTTGTAGTCAGCACCAACTCTTTTGGAAGCGTAGAATATTCCTCCTCTGGATTCAAGCTTAATCGCCAATATGGTGATTAAAAGGATTGGAGACGATATGATTAAAGCGATCAATGCAATAGTAATGTCAAAAGCACGTTTGATGATGGGAATTCGATAAGTTTTATAGATTATTTTCTGTTCGTTATCCGAAGAGGACCTCAATAAGTCTTTTAGCTCTAGTAAGTCTTTGATTCTGTTTACGAGACGTTCTGTCTTAACAGGCTTGGCGAAAAGATCATCAATCCCTAATAGCAAGGCCCTCTTTATTTCTTCCTGGTTTGCCTGTTTGCCTATTATCAGGAACGGAATCTTATGTTTAGAACCATATTTTTTACTGAAAAATCGGAAAAAGCTCGTGGCATTACTCCCCGGAATTTCAAATTCGCAAATGATTGCGTCTGGTTTTCCTCCCTTATCAAACCATTTTTCAGCCTGCATAGGTGTCTTAAGCAAAACAACCTCCGTCTCAGAACTGATCAGTGTTTCTATCAGTTGGTGATCATTCCCAATATAAAGAATCTGCATCTTCAATAACAATTTAATAATCAGGGATAATAGATAACTTAAAGAAGTAGATCACATCAATTATTTATCCAGCCATCTCTCAAGCCTAACAAGTAATTCTTCGGGATTAAATGGTTTAGAGATGTAATCACTGGCCCCCTGCTTAAGACATTCAATTCGGTCCTGACTACTTTCCCTGCTACTCAGAATAATTACCGGAATTTCACTAAAAATGCCACTTCCTTTAATAATCTGTAAAAATTTCATACCATCCATCTTGGGCATTTGTATATCCGTAAGAATCAAATCAGGGATATTCCCCTGTTGTATCCATTCAATCGCTTCAAGCCCGTTGTATTTTAACACAACCTCGTAGCGTGTTTTCAAAAATTGTTTAAGGAGTGTCAGCAATTGAACTTTATCATCAACTAACAGAATTGTTTTCATTAAGCCTGGATAAGTTTGTTGAATGTTTATAACCACGCAAATATGGTCATTTTTTTAATATGAATATTGGGATAAAAAAAAAATCTTCAACCTTGATACCTTGATCATTGTTATTACTTCAAATTCTTATTGAAATCCTCATTTAAATATAAAAAGAAAAAATGGCACAATTGGTATTGATCCGTCATGGAGAGTCGATGTGGAACAAAAAAAATGTATTCACAGGTTGGGTGGATGTCCCGCTTTCAACAAATGGGATCGATGAAGCGCTGAAAGCGGGCGACCGTCTTTCAGCTATCGCGTTTGATGTGGTCTACACTTCAGTCCAGGTCCGGGCCCTTCAAACGGCAATGATCGCCCTGGCCCGCAATAAAAGCGATAAAACTCCGGTCGTTGTCCATACCGAAGGCAAAATGGCAGAGTGGACCGGGATTTACAGCGAAGAAATGAAATTGAACATTATTCCGGTTTATCGTGACTGGCATCTGAACGAACGTTATTACGGCGAACTCCAGGGGAAGAACAAGGCAGAAACCGCTGAGGCTTATGGAAAGGAACAGGTTCATCTGTGGCGCCGAAGCTATGATGTACCTCCTCCGAAAGGCGAGTGTCTGAAAGATACCGCCGAAAGGACAATACCCTTTTTCAGGGAGAAAATACTGAGGGACCTTAGGGAAGGAAAGAACGTCCTGGTTTCGGCACACGGAAACAGCCTGCGCTCAATTGTGATGTATATCGAAAATCTGAGCAGGGAAGAGGTTTTGGATCTGGAAATCCCGACAGGAAGCCCGATCCTTTTCGATTTCAAGGATGGCAAACTGTACAGGACTCCCAAACCAGATGATAAATAACGGATGTTGGGCTCCGGTCAAATCGCATCCGGAGCCTGTATAGCCATGATTGCTCTTCTTGCATCTGTGCGCTTTAAAGATAAAGGAAAAACCCGGCTGTGGTTTATTGGCAGAGCTAAATCCTGCTATGTTATAGTTTTTATTAATTCTAAATTACAGTTTTTGAATAAAATTGTCATCTCTGGATAGCAGAATATGCTATTTGCTGCTTACTTTTGTTTGCAATTAAACCAGGATGGACAATCTTATTCAAATACATCAGACACTGATCGAAAATCATGGCAGAACGATCAAGCGCGAACTCATCAATGAGATCGATTGGGATCAGCGATTGATCTGTATCAAGGGATTCCGCGGAGTGGGGAAGACTACTTTTCTGCTTGATGTGATCAGGGAAAGGCATGCAGATGACCGGTCCTGCCTGTATGTTAATCTGAATAATTTTTATTTCGCCAGGAGAAAAATATTCAATTTTGCAGACGAGTTTTATAAAAAGGGAGGGAAAATATTATTTATGGACCAGATCCATAAATATCCTGATTGGGCGGCAGATTTACGTGCCTGCTATGACAGTTTTCCCGAATTGAAAATTGTGTTTTCGGCATCGCCTGTTTTGCGGGTGATTGATGGAAATGAAATGCTGAAGGGCATTGTGAAAGTTTACCATCTGGAAGGACTTTCATTCCGGGAATTCCTTAATTATAAAGGAAACTTCAGCTTCAGATCTTATCATCTGGATGAACTGATAGCCAATCATGTTTCAATTGCTGCAGAAATTACAAGCCAGGTTAAACCGCTGGCCTATTTTAATGAGTACCTTCAAACCGGATTCTACCCTTATTTTTTGAATGATCACTTCTTTTACAGCGAATCGCTCCTGAAGCACGTCAATCTGGCCCTTGAAATAGATGTTACCTATTTAAATCAGATTGAACTGAAATATCTTCCGAAACTGAGAAAGTTACTGCAGATCGTTTGCAGTCAGGCGCCATTTAGTCCCAATGTGAGCAAAATGAGCCACGATGTGGAAACCTCTCGGGCTACCATTATGAATTATCTCCGGTATCTGAAAAATGCACGATTGGTAAATTTACTTTTTTCAAACGGGGAGGAGGACCAGCTTAAAAAACCGGAACTGGTTTATGCGCACGATACCAATATTTTATACGCAGTGGGACCGGAAAATATAAATAGCCGGAATTTGCGGACCACCTTTTATTACAATCAGGTGGGTTATCATCATGAAATTAAACATTCCAAAGTTGCCGATTTTAAAGTGGATGGTCAGTATGATTTCTCTGTTGGAGGAAAGTACACTTCGCCGGCCGGTGAGAATTGCTATGCTGCTGCTGATATGATTGAAGAAGGGAAAGGGAATGTGATCCCGCTCTGGCTGTTTGGATTTTTGTATTAAACGGAAGACGGAGACCGGAGAAAGGAAAAGGATTGATAATTATTATAAAGAACAATAAAATCAGAAATTAACACGAATTATAACATGGCAAAAGAAAAGAAATTTATCACCTGTGACGGAAACTATGCTGCGGCATATATCAGTTACATGTTTAGCGAAGTTGCCTGTATTTATCCGATAACGCCATCATCAACCATGGCTGAATATGTAGATGAATGGGCAGCGAAGGGAAAGACCAACATTTTTGGCCGGCCGGTCCGCCTCGCAGAAATGCAAAGCGAGGGCGGTGCTGCCGGTGCCGTTCACGGATCATTGCAATCAGGTTCGCTGACTTCAACGTATACTGCTTCTCAGGGTTTGTTGCTGATGATCCCGAATATGTACAAGATAGCCGGTGAACTGCTGCCGACCGTATTCCACGTTAGCGCACGCGCTCTGGCCTCTCATGCATTATCGATCTTTGGCGACCATTCCGACGTTTATGCTGCCCGTCAAACCGGTTTTGCCATGCTGGCTGCAGGTTCTGTACAGGAAGAAATGGATTTGGCCGGTGTTTCTCACCTGTCGACAATCAAGTCGCGCGTTCCTTTTCTTTCTTTCTTTGATGGATTCAGGACTTCTCATGAAATACAGAAGATCGAGTACCTGGACCAGGATGCTTATATTCCACTGATCGATCAGCAGGCTTTAGCAGCGTTCCGTGCCCGCGCACTTAATCCTGAAAGTCCGGTTACCCGAGGCTCAGCTCAGAATCCTGACATTTTCTTCCAGGCCCGCGAAGCTGCCAATCCATTTTATGATGCAATTCCTGATATTGTTGAAAATTACATGAAGGAAATTACCAGGCTGACAGGCCGGGAATATCATCCGTTCGATTATTATGGTGCTGCTGACGCTGAAAATATAATCATTGCCATGGGCTCCGTAACTGAAACCATCAAGGAGACCATTGATTATCTGGCCACACAAGGGAAGAAGGTCGGCCTTTTGGCAGTTCACCTCTATCGTCCGTTCAGTGCAAAATACTTTATGAATGTTCTTCCTGCTTCGGTAAAACGGATCGCGGTGCTTGACCGGAGCAAGGAACCCGGAGCCAACGGAGAACCTTTGTACCTGGATGTGAAAGATTTGTTCTATGGTAAGGAAAATGCCCCGATGATTGTTGGCGGCCGTTACGGATTGGGATCAAAGGATACCACTCCGTCACAGATCCTTGCAGTATACGAGAACCTGGAAAGGAACGAACCCAAGAACGGTTTCACGATGGGCATTGTTGACGATGTGACTTTCAAATCACTGCCCATCAAAGAAGAGATCAAGATTTCTCCTGATAATATTTATGAAGCCAAATTCTACGGTTTGGGTTCAGACGGAACCGTTGGAGCAAACAAAAATTCAATCAAGATCATCGGCGAATCAACCGATAAATATTGTCAGGGATATTTTGAATACGATTCGAAGAAATCGGGCGGTTTCACTTGCTCACATCTTCGTTTCGGTGACAGCCCGATTCGCTCCACTTATTTTGTAACTACGCCCGACTTCGTTGCCTGTCACGTGCCCGCCTACATCAACCTGTACGATGTTTTGAAAGGTTTGAAGAGGGGTGGTTCTTTCCTGCTGAACTCCATTTGGGACCCGGAAGAAACCAAAAGACGGCTGCCCGACCAGATGAAAAGGTACCTGGCAAAGAACGAGATTAATTTCTATATCATCAACGGGACCCAGTTAGGTGAAGAGCTTGGTTTGGGTACACGGACCAACACGATCATGCAGTCGGCTTTCTTCCGGATTACCAACGTCATTCCTTTTGAAGTGGCTGTTGAGCAAATGAAGAAGGCGATTGTCAAATCCTATGGCAAGAAAGGGGAGAAGATTGTAAACATGAACTTTGCTGCGGTAGATGCCGGCGGTCAGCATGTTATTCAGGTTGACGTTCCTTCAGAATGGAAGGATATCAAACTGGAAGACGAACTGGCTGCATTCGATCGTCCGGAGTACATCAGCAAATTTGTGGATGTGATCAATGCCCAGAAAGGAAATAACCTTCCGGTTTCTGTTTTCAACGGATATCAGGACGGAACGTTCGAAGCCGGCACCTCTGCGTTTGAAAAACGGGGTATTGCCGTAAATGTTCCGGAATGGATTGCCGATAATTGCATTCAGTGTAACCAGTGTGCTTACGTTTGCCCTCACGCTGCAATCCGTCCTTTCCTGCTCAATGAAGCAGAACTGGCCAATGCTCCCGAAGGCACTGAAGCCCGGGTGGCAACTCCAACCAAACAGTTCGGCGGATTGAATTTCCGGATCCAGGTTTCTGTACTTGACTGTACCGGTTGCGGCAACTGTGCCGATGTATGTCCTGCAAAAACCAAGGCTCTCGAGATGAAACCCCTGGGAAGCCAGGAAAGCCAGATCGGGCGCTGGGAGTACATGGACAAGAATGTCACCTATAAAGACACGGTTGTTGAGAAGAACAAATCAGTTAAGAATTCCCAGTTTGCGCAGCCGTTGTTTGAGTTCTCCGGAGCTTGTGCCGGCTGTGGCGAAACGCCGTATATTAAGCTGATCACCCAGTTATATGGCGAACGGATGATGGTGGCCAATGCTACCGGTTGTTCATCTATTTATGGCGGTTCGGCTCCATCGACACCCTATTGCAAAAGTAAAAGCAGCGGGCAGGGTCCGGCATGGGCAAACTCCCTGTTTGAAGACAATGCGGAGTATGGATTTGGGATGGCCGAAGGCGTCAGCTTCCAGCGTGACCGGATTGAGAGTATCATGAAAGCTGCTCTTGAAACCGAAATCAGCGATGCCGAGAAAGAGGCTTTTACGGCGTGGATCGGGGCCAAGAATGATGCTGAACTCACCAAGGCGGTTTCATCGAAAGTGACCGAAGTCCTGGAAGGGAAAGAAGCAGCCTATGCAAAAGATATCCTGAGCCTGAAACAGTACCTCGTAAAACGATCGATCTGGATCTTCGGTGGTGACGGTTGGGCATATGATATCGGTTTCGGCGGACTTGATCATGTTCTGGCGTCAGGCGAAGACGTGAACGTGCTGGTGCTGGACACGGAAGTTTATTCCAATACCGGAGGCCAGGCTTCCAAATCAACCCCTGTGGGTGCAGTTGCCAAGTTTGCGGCATCAGGTAAAAAGATCAGAAAAAAAGACCTGGGCATGATTGCCATGTCGTACGGATACGTCTACGTGGCTCAGGTCGCGATGGGAGCAAATAATGCCCAGTACCTGAAAGCTTTGCGGGAAGCAGAAGCTTATCCGGGTCCATCGCTGATCATTGCCTATTCTCCGTGCATCAACCACGGACTGAGAGCCAGCATGGGGAAATCGCAGGAGGAAGAAAAGCATGCTGTTGAGGCAGGATACTGGTCGCTTTACCGGTACAATCCCCTTCTTGAAAATGAAGGAAAGAATCCGTTTGTTATGGATTCCAAGGAGCCTGACTGGAGTAAATTCCAGGAATTCCTTGCCGGTGAAGTACGCTATAGTTCATTGAAGAAAGCATTCCCCGAACAGGCGACCGTATTGTTCAAAGCTGCCGAAGAAAACGCGAAGTGGCGCTTTAATTCATACAAACGAATGGAAGCCATGAGTTTTGCAACAAAGGAATAAAAAAAGACCATTTACTATATGTTGTGAAAAAGCCACTGTCGGGAGACCGATGGTGGCTTTTTAATATGATGGTCAGACATCCAGATATCCAGATGTTCTGATAGTCTGATTTACCAGACCAGGTCTGAGCTGAGCAGCTTGTGCGGGTCGGTATTTTCTGATTCGATCGATTTAAAATGGCGGTAGGTGCCAACCTTGAGTTCATAGGTGGCCTGTTCGTCGCAAACGATCATGCCTTTTGGGTGGAGTTGCAGCGCACTGATCGTCCACATATGATTCACACCTTCCTCAACCGCATGTTTTAATGCACGGGCTTTGCCCAGACCATTGACAATGATGAGCACTTCCCGGGCGTCCAGGACTGTTGCAACTCCAACCGTCAATGCCAGCCGCGGAACCTGATTCACATCATTGTTAAAGAAACGGGAGTTTGCCACGATCGTGTCATAATTCAATTCCTTATCCCTGGTCCGGGAAGCCAGTGAAGATCCCGGTTCGTTAAAGGCGATATGTCCGTCCGGGCCAATACCTCCCAAAAACAGGTCAATACCTCCCATATCCTTCATTTTCTTTTCATAACGGGCGCATTCTGCTTTAATGTCAGGTGCATTGCCGTTTAAAATATTCACATTGGCTTCCTGAATATCGATCCGGCTAAAAAAGTTCTGCCACATGAACGTATAGTAACTTTGCGGATGATCCTTTGGAATACCGACATATTCATCCATGTTAAAGGTCACAACATGTTTGAACGATAATTGACCAGCCTGGTACAAGCCGATCAATTCCTGATACACGCCTAAAGGAGATGAACCCGTCGGCAGTCCCAAAATAAACGGTTTTTCGGTTGTCGGATTGGATAACTGAATTTTACGTGCGATGTAATGAGCTGTCCACCTGGACAGTTTCTCATAATCCTCCTGAATAACAAGTCTCATAATACTGAAAATTTCTGTGCTTCTTTTAGTTGCTGAATCACCCGGTTGCCCAGGTTTTTCTTTCTTTCTATGTGATTACGTATTTCTTTCACGAAATCATTGTCCTCAAACCGCCCTCTGACCTGATCGAAATCCATTTGCCTGATTTGTTTGTCCCCGTCAATTCCAAATCCGGTCATGGCGTTCATCCTGAATTCTTTCTTCGCATCTTCATAAAGCATCTGGTCTATTTGAATGACACTTTCCCTCCATTCCCTGACGATTTCAATCAATTCATCAATGGAGAATGTCCAGACCGCTTTTTTTAGGTAGCTTTCAATAAAATGCGCGGTCCAGTTCCACTCGTATTCGTAGTACTGGCGATGGAGTTCACTGAAGAATTCTTCAACCTGGTCAAGCCGGGTTATCTCCTTGTTTTCGATCGATATCAGCAATTTGCTTACCTCTGTTTTAGGTGCAAAGAGCCCTGCCAGATCGATCCAATCGCCCTGCCCGGTTTTGCTTTTTGGAATAAGACACTTTGCTACAGTTTCCGGAGATGTCAGCGGACATTGGTTTAACCGGGTAATAATGGAATTGCCGATGAATTTCATAATGGCCAGATGGTACAACTCAAGTCCGCGTTTCAGAGAGCTGTCTTTTATTTTGGTATTGTTGTAGGAAAATACTTCTGTCGTTTCGCCCGAAATGTTCCTGATCTGCTGCAGGAGTCTGATGGCATTGCCCATCTTTTGGATGGTAAAGGGACTGAGCAGGTTAAAATTGATGTGGTCTATTTTGCATGGATCAGTCCGTTTATCACGACGGGGCCATTTCATGACATCCCGGATGGTTCCGACGCTTTTCAGGTTGATCCCGGGAGCTAGCCAGCTTTCATCATCATTTTCCACCAAATAGGAAAACGGCATATTGGAGGTGTCCGAATTTTTGTAATGACGTCCCATAACCAGCGTGAAAGCCCCGATCTTTGCAGGCCACAGCAAATAGGAATCGCTCGTAGTTTTGGAGCCCCGTTCAACGATACCATGATGGATCGGCCCAAGCTTATACATGTGATTGCTTTGATTTGATCCGCTTCCGGCATTGCAGAATGAAAACATTCCCGCAATCAGAAGGGTGGACTTATGATGCGTTACGGTATATGGTCCGGCAAAAACAGAACAGGCCTCGCCATGGAATCCCTGGCAGTTGGCGAAAAAAAGTGACTGTTGCGCTGAGTACTGCGATCCCAGGGCACAGCCCTGTCCGATAAAGCAATTGGCCACGATTGCGCCGTCCGAAATTTCCGAACCGGATGACAGAATAAAATTCCTTAGAATGGTATCATGGGTCACACTGACAGGCGCATCCTGATTACCGTTCAGCGAACCGTTTTCAAGCATGCTTGCTCCGTCGATAAGCGTATACGGTCCGATTTTTACATTGATGATCTTTCTGGTATTGAAGATCCGGGTATGCCTGCCGATGATGCCCTGTTTTGAACTGACTTTCCCGGTATAGGCTTCGATCATTTCTTCGATGGCGAGGATTGCTTTGTTCTGATGTTTGTAGAAAGCCATCATATAAGCGAGATGAGCTGAAAGCTTATCGTAAATAATAACTTTCCGCCCCCCTGTCTCGTCCAGTACCTGAACTTTTGTTCCATTCCCAAATGAGCTGGTACCATCGACTGCACAAATATCCATATTGTCGATGATCACATGATCTTCGATGATATAATTGGCTATATAGTTTTTGATGTGATTAATGTACACATTATCTCCAATGGTACAATTATGAATATGCGCATTATAAATGCCGCAATTCTTTTTAACACCTGCAAGCAGGATCACTTGTTCCGTTTGAGCTCCCAGATAAACAGTTCCGCTAAAAAGCAGATTGCTATACCGTGAAGCATCAAAGTGACCCGTAACCTGGATTTGTTTCCAGTCTTCACTTTTGCAATTGCACGTTTCCAATAATTTGATTTCCTGACTGGTCAGTGAGCGGTAACTCCGGGAGAGCTCATGGGAATGTTCCATGTTAACTATTTTAAGGCTATTTAATTTCTGATAATGTCGCCTCAAATTTAAAACAAGTTTCTTTCTTTTGAGAATAAATATAAAATCCTTCGGTTTCACCTTCTCCAATAATGAATACCCGCAAGTCCGGATAATCGCGTGAAACATCTTTGATCAGTTCCATGTTGATCTGATTCTTTTGTAACCACTGAGAGGTCTTCATTTCGCCAATAGTCAGCCTTCTTCCTGTATCGGTAGCTTTCTGAAAGATCTCCTGTGATAGCTTGTAATCAATGGTTTTGAAATAATCCATAATGGGTTTAAATGTCGGCATTAAGATACTTGAAATTAAAATGGAAAAAAATCAATTAGCCGATTATTTTATAAACAGGTGTAAAATAATGGGAAGGTATAGCATCTGTCCGACAGAAAACGCCGGCGATAAAACCGGCGTTCTCATCAGTTATTAATCTAAACCCTAAGTAAAAAAGCGGCTGAATAAGCCTGATCGAATTTTTTAAGTTCTTTTAAAATCGAAACCCGAAAGTCAATGTCACAAAATCGCCCTGGTTTTTGAACTTGGCCGTAGGCGATGTATAATTTTGAGGATTGGCGGTTTCGGGTACATTATATAAATTCAGATAATTCTCTGCATCGATCCGTTTATAGGCCAGATCAGCATAAAAATTTCCTGCTTTCCAGCCTAACCCTCCCGAATAGGTATAGGTGTCGGCATTCCCGTTTGGCTGATCAATGCCATACGCAACCTTTTTAAACGGACTGGGAAAATATTCAAAACCTCCCCGTAAACTAAAATATTCGCTCAGCCTGAATTCACCTCCCAAATGTAAGTTCCCTACAGACTTCAGGCTTTCATCGATATCTTCATTCTGATCGAAGAAATCATAACCATCTTCACCGTCGCTCAGTTTGGCATTTGAATAGTCGACCCATTCGTAATCAACACTGATCAATCCTTGTTTTCCAATGATATAGGCAGCACTGAAAACGGCTTTCATTGGCGTTTGAAGTTGGTACTCATATTCGTCATCCGGAGAGAATGCCTCCAGATTATCCCCGTCATCAAAAGAGGAATACATGTCATTATAATAGTAGTCGGCAAGGTCATAGAATGTTGGCGTATGCAAAGCAACACCGAGACGCAACTGATCTGCAGGTTTTACAATAATCCCGAATTTAGCATTAACCCCGGTTCCTGTTGTTTTTAAAAAAGTGTCGAACGAGTAATCCTTAAACACCGGAATATTATTATTGGAATCATACTCGTATAAGCTGGTCCTTTCCTGAAAATAAACATCATGGATCCCGAGTGTTGCTCCCAGATAAACCTTATGGTTGAAGTTTGCAGCTATTGAAAATAAATACTCATCAATACTTCCCTTTTGAGAGAATGATTTACGCTGACCGTGCGGGTAATTCTCATAGTCATCAGTATAGGGATATTTTTGCATGTCGTGCCTGTAAACTCCCGGAGGGGCATCTGTTTCATTATTATAAATTAAATCGGTGCCAAAACCCGTTTCCTGATCGTATGCAGCCAGTTGTTCGTAGAATGGGGAAAGCTCATCCGGACTCATGTCGTCGGAATTAAATGCAAATAAATCCAGCATGGATGAAGTTGCGTTATCCCCTGCGACCAGCTTCTTTGTATTGAAGTCATTCATCCTGTTATATCCGATACCTACGTTTACGCTGACTAAGGAACTTGCATTTCCCTGTGTTGAATTAAAAGTAGCAACATACCCGATATTGGGTACCGTGATTTGAAATTTAGACTCATTTGTGGTTTTGCCCAGGTAAGTTGCATCTGACTGGCTCTCTCCAAGCCGGGTTGTGAAAACAAATTCACTGCTTCGGTATAATCCGATCCCTGCAGGGTTAATACTGGCCGAGGTAAAATCACCGCCCAACGAGCCAAATGCGTTTCCCATGGCCGTGGCCCTTGCGGTCCCGTGTATTCTGTAATCCGACAAACGTAAGGCATCGGTCAGTCCCTGACTCCAGGCAGGGGAAGAGAACAAGAGCAGGATAATCATATACTGTATCTTCTTCATAGCGTCTGTTGTTTTAGTTGTTTATCACTGGTTTTATCTTGAGTGATTTATCTGCGTCCACTGCCGCTGCTAGTGCTTCTGGAACTGCCGCCACCACCTGAACTGCTGCCGCCTGATGATCTGGACGGCGCCGGGCTGCTGCTTACAGAAGACCGGCTGGGGCTGTAGCTGCTTCCCGATGAACGGGTACTGCTGCTGCGGCTCGGTGCAGAATAAGTGTTCCGGTTGCTTGAACTTGATCCTGTGCTGTATGAAGTACCGGACCTGTATGTACTTCTGGTGTTCGACTGAGACGAACTAGCCGGCTTGCTGTAAGACGATTCGCTTCTTGTTGACGGCGTCGAACTGTTATTATAAGTTGAACGTGTTACGGTCCGGGGTTTGCTGTAACTTGGCGTATAACTCCTGCTCTGCGGTGAAACAGAACTCCTCTGATAGCTGGAACCCGTGCTGGTTGTCGATCTTACGGCAGGCGCTACTTGCCTGTTCCCGGTCCCTGAAACACTTCTCCGCTGACTGGTACTGATCGTTGATCTGCCTGCAGGATTAGTTGTTATCTGACCATTGCTGGTTCCTGAGATGCTTCTCCGCCCGCTTGTGCTTACTGCTGTTCCGGAAGTCGTTGTTCTTCGTCTTTCCATGATTGTTTCATTATTGGCCGATCTTGTTGAACCCGATGAACTAACCCCAGAAACAGAACTGGCCCTTCTGGAACTGCCTGACATCGGTATTGTCCCGGACTGCCTGGAATCGAATGATGACTGATTTCTGGAAGAACTGCTGCCAGTGCGGTTTCCGTAGCTGCTGTTCCTGTTTACGCTTGAATAAGACTCCCTCCGGTGACCGTAACTATATCGGTCGTTGTTGTAATAGTGATGATGATCCCAATAGTAATGGTCATAATAACCATACGATGGATATCCCCAGTATGAATAATAAGGGCTACGCCAATAGCTGTAAGGTGAATAACCCCATCCGAAGCCAAAACCTCCATACCCAAACCAGAAGGAACTTCCGGGCCAGTAATAGTCATAATATCCCCACGAATAGTACGGCGAATAGAATGGATCGTAATACCAGGTATCCCAATAGAACGGATCGTAGAACGGATAACGGTGGAACCGGTTAATGCGGTAGGCAAAATCAATTCCATCGGCGTCATAGTAGTTATTGATGACATAATTGCCGCCGTTTGCATTTTCCAGGTAAGTCGTATCAGAGCCTACCATCTCCATCCCGTCCATATCGTAGACATAGGCATCTGCGTTGGGATCGTCGGTCGTGAAAATATGATTTTCCTGATTCGCCGGATCAGATATAATCAAAGGTGTTTCCGTTTCTTGTTCTGTCCTGCCTGAAGTTGCCTGACCGGCAACGACCGGAGGCGGAACATCGCCGGGCGAAAAATAGATATCATCGTATCGGTCTGTAACATATGACCCGGTGGTACAAGCGCCCAGGAGAAGCATAGTCGCTATTGCCGGGAAGACTGTAACCTTGAATTTCATGTTTTTATTTTTTTTAATTAATTTTCAACAATTTGCGTAGTTAAGGTCGCGGACCTTTCGATCGGATTCCAAATATATGGAATTTATCGGGACATCATGCTCAGTATAAAAAGTTTAGTTTGTAAGGTTCGTTTCATAATCGGATCTCCTCTTTCTTTAAGAATAAATTTATTTACTTTGCATCTTCAAATTCGAATACGTAAAGAGCAAATACCATACCAAATCAAAAACGATGGCGAAAGAATTAACCCTAAGAAGCGAAAATTATTCACAATGGTATAACGACCTGGTAATGAAGGCCGATTTGGCTGAAAATTCAGTCGTCCGCGGTTGCATGGTGATCAAACCCTATGGTTATGCCATTTGGGAGAAAATGCAGGCCGAACTGGACCGGATGTTTAAGGAAACCGGACATGTCAATGCCTATTTTCCGCTTTTTATTCCAAAATCATTTTTCAGCAAGGAAGCAGCCCATGTGGAAGGGTTTGCAAAGGAGTGTGCCGTTGTAACGCATTACCGTTTGAAGAGCAGTCCTGACGGCAAGGGTGTTGTTGTTGATCCTGAAGCCAAACTGGAAGAGGAACTGATCGTCAGGCCGACCTCAGAAACAATCATCTGGAATACCTATAAAAACTGGATTCAGTCCTATCGTGACCTGCCAATCTTATGCAATCAGTGGGCCAACGTTGTTCGCTGGGAGATGCGTACCCGTTTGTTCCTGAGAACCTCTGAATTTTTATGGCAGGAGGGTCATACCGCTCATGCGACCAGTCAGGAAGCGATGGAGGAAACAGAAAGGATGATCAATGTCTATGCTGAATTTGCTGAAAAATTTATGGCTGTACCGGTCATTAAAGGGGCCAAGTCGGCGAATGAGCGCTTTGCCGGCGCCCTGGAAACCTTCACCATTGAAGCGTTGATGCAGGATGGGAAAGCTTTGCAGTCTGGTACCTCGCACTTTCTGGGCCAGAATTTTGCAAAAGCATTCGATGTCCGGTTTACAAACAGGGAAGGCGTTGAAGATTTTGTGTGGGCTACCAGTTGGGGCGTGTCAACACGCCTGGTCGGTGCTCTGATCATGGCCCATTCAGATGATCAGGGTCTGGTATTACCTCCTAAACTGGCTCCTTATCAGGTGGTCATCGTGCCCATCTATAAAAATATGGAACAACTGGCTCTGATCTCTGAAAAAGTGAATGAGATCATGCCCCGCTTGAAAGCCAAAGGCATTTCGGTCAAATATGACAGTCTGGATACGAAAAAACCGGGGTGGAAATTTGCTGAGTACGAACTGAAAGGCGTTCCGGTGAGGCTGGCTCTGGGGCCACGCGACCTGGAAAACGGCACTGTTGAAGTAGCCCGCCGCGATACCTTGACAAAGGAAGTGACGTCGCTGGAAAATATTGATCAGTTTGTCGCTGACCTGTTAGTCGATATTCAGGATAACATATACCGGAAAGCAGCCGATTTCCGGTCGCAGAATACAACCAAAGTCAATACCTGGGATGAGTTTAAAGAAGTTTTAAATACAAAAGGCGGCTTTATTCTGGCCCATTGGGATGGCACCGCTGAAACAGAGCTTAAGATCAAGGAAGAGACAAAAGCGACCATCCGTTGTATCCCGTTTGAAGGGGAGGAAGAAGAAGGCACCTGCGTTTATTCCGGCAAACCTTCGGGGAGAAGGGTCCTGTTTGCATTGGCTTATTGAATTTATTTCAGGGAACCCTGAACAAAGGTTTTTTTATCGCAGGTAAAAGCAGTCAGTTTGGGCTGCTTTTCTTATTTTTATGAAAAAAAAATTATGAGCGTACCTGAACCCGGGGCCGACCGTCTGCGGTCGATCGTCGAAAAGTCCAATACCAAACAAATTGTCGGACTGAATACACTGAATGCATTTAATTTAATGAAGGAAGCATTGAAGGAACTGAGTGCTGAATATACCACTACGCTGGCAGGCGCAGTTAATCATTCGGCATTACCGGCATTCCGTGAGAAAGGCCCGTATGAAGCTGAGTTCAGCCTGGCTTCCGATATGCTTGTTTTTAGCATGCACACCAATGTATTTGTATTTGACCGGGATCATCCGGTGTGGAAGACCGAGTATATAAAGAATGAACGGTTGAATTCCTACTGTGGCATTGTCAGTATTTATAACTTCCTTGCCGACTCGTTTAAATTTAACCGGAGGCAGGACCTGGGTTATCTGATTGCGCGTATTTTTGTGAACCGTGAAAACCACTTTTTCGTTGAAGGGAAAAGACAATCGGGTGACCTGGTAAAAGACTTTGCAAACGATCTTGTTTCGAAAGAGGCGATTAAGCAGATTTTGGACACAGCAATTCGTTATGCAATCGAATTTGACCTGCTGGTGCCGCCTTATGACCAGGTTAAGATTGCATCAGTCGATCAGATGATGGAAGAGATTATCCATGCAAAAATGGCAACAGGAAAACGATTGGGATTTAAGTTTAATTCGGATGATGTCTGAGATTGGAGACCAGAAAAGGGAAATGAAGAGACAAGGTAACAAAATAAATATGGATAAAGTAATTGAGCGGTTCGTTGGATATGCCAAAGCGTATACGACTTCTGATCCGAAAAGCAAAACATCTCCGAGTACTGCCAGACAGCAGGTTTTTGCAGGAAAACTGGTGGAGGAATTAATCAGTATCGGCTTAAAGGAGGTTGAAAAAGATAAGAATGGTTATGTGATGGCAACACTGCCTGCCAATTGCAACGATCCGGCTCCGGTGATCGGATTTATCGCTCACATGGATACCAGCCCTGATTTTCCGGGCGAAAATGTAAACCCGCAATTTTGCAGCTATACGGGAGGTGACATCATCCTGAATGAACGGATTGTTTTATCGCCTGACCAATTTCCGGATCTGGAATGTTATGTCGGTCAGGAACTCATAACGACCGATGGTACGACGTTGCTCGGAGCTGATGACAAAGCCGGTATCGCGGAGATTATTACCGCCATGGAGTATTTGCTTGCGCATCCCGAAATCAAACATGGCCGGATCCGCATCTGTTTTACTCCGGATGAAGAAATCGGGAAAGGGGCGTCGAATTTTGATGTGGCTAAATTTAATGCGGCATTTGCCTATACCCTCGATGGCGGCGAAATTGGCGAGCTGGAATATGAAAACTTCAATGCTGCCACTGCAACCGTGATCATTCAGGGCCGGAGTGTTCATCCCGGGGCTGCGAAAAATAAAATGATCAATGCCATTCATGTGGGGCAAAAACTAAATTCGATGCTACCAGCCGAACAACGTCCTGAATATACCGAAAAGCGGGAAGGTTTTTTCCATTGCATCGCATTTGACGGACGGGTGGAAAAAACGGAGATCACTTACCTGATCCGGGACCACAATAAAAAATTATTCGATGCCCGGAAAGAAATGCTGATCCAGGCCTGCCTGTTTTTGAATGATGAATTCGGGGAAGGGACCGTGCAGCTTGATTTGGAAGATCAGTATTACAACATGCGCGAAAAAATTGAGCCGGTCCGTTACATCATCGATCTGGCCGAAGAAGCCATGCGTGAACTTGGTATTGTGCCGAAAATAAGAGCTATTCGGGGGGGAACCGATGGTGCCGGTCTGTCTTACAAAGGATTGCCTTGCCCTAACATTTTTGCAGGTGGTCATAATTTTCATGGCCCGTATGAGTATATTCCGGTGAATTCACTGAAGAAAGCCGTCGAGCTGATTGTTCGCATTGCAGAAAAAGCCGTGGACAGGTCATGATAGAAACATTCAGGTCATATATCGGAACAGAAAATCTGTTTACTCCCGGCGAAAAGATTGTTTTAGCCGTCAGCGGAGGGGTGGATTCCATGGTTATGCTTGACCTGTTTCAGCAGTTAAAAGAGGACTTTGTCGTGGCCCATTGCAATTTCCGTCTGAGGGGCGCCGAGTCGGATGGCGAGGAAGCATTTCTTCGTGATTATTGCGGGGATGAGGGGATTGAACTGTATGTGAAACATTTTGATACAAAGGAATATGCAACGTTGACCGGAATGTCCGTTGAGATGGCTGCCCGCAAGCTGCGTTACGACTGGTTCTTCGATCTGCTGGAGGAGTTGTCGTTTCATTTCGTGGCAACTGCGCATCATCAGGATGATTTGATTGAAACCATGCTGGTCAATCTGAGCCGTGGAACCGGTATCCGGGGACTTTCAGGCATTCAGCCCAAAAACGGAAAAATTATACGGCCATTGCTGGCAGTTAACCGTGAACAGATCCTGGCTTATGCCGCAGCGCATCACATCAGCTACAAAAACGATTCAAGCAATGACGAACTGCTCTATCAGCGAAATGTGATCCGCCATCAAATTATCCCGCTTTTTGAGGAAATAAATCAGGCCTTCCGGAAAAATGCAGTGCGCACTGCTTCCATCCTGAGGGAGACGGAACAAATCTACCTGCAAAAGATCGATGATGTCAGGCAAATGGTCATGGAGCAACAAGGAATGACTTGCCTGTTTTCGATCGACAAATTAAGATCAATGCAACCATTGAATTCAATTCTGTTTGAACTATTTTACCCCTTTGGCTTCAATGCGCAGCAGATCCGTGAAATGACAGGCGCTTTTGATGCTGAAGCCGGCAAGATCTTTTTATCGCAAACTCACCGGATTGTGAAAGACCGGAGTCATTTTATCGTAACTCCCCTGGACCATGACAACCCGTCCCGGTTTTATATTGAGGAAGGTCAGAAAGAGGTATTATGGCCGGTTTCGCTTCGTTTTGAGCTGATCCCGCGGGATGCCGGTTTTCGCTTTTCCCGCAGCCCGCTGGTTGCCGATCTGGATTATGACCTGCTGCAGTTCCCCTTGCTCCTGAAGAAGTGGGAGTCCGGCGAATATTTTCAGCCACTGGGAATGTCGGGAGTAAAAAAAATAAGTGATTTTTTTATCGATGAAAAATTATCAATTCCCGAAAAAGAAGCTGTCTGGATCGTATACAGCGGGCAGAAAGTGGTCTGGATCACCGGGAAACGGATCGACGACCGGTTTAAAATTACCCTAAAAACGAAGAGGGTGCTGAGGATAACCATGAGTCGTGAGTAGCGAGTCGTGAGACAAACTTTATTAACTTTGCATTCAATTTTTATAAGAGCTCATGGCAAAGAAGACCGTAAATAAAAAAGTATCGAGGAAACCGGGAGTGTTTTCCCGTCTGAAATCCTTTATTACAGGCGATAAACTCAAATATACGATCGGTTTGTTTTTTTTTCTGTTTGGGATTTTTCTGCTGGTTGCATTTGTTTCTTTCCTTTTTTACGGCCATGCCGATCACAGCAAGCTTGATCTTTCGTGGAGCGAGCTGATCAGAAATTCCAACATCCAGGTGGAGAATAAAGCCGGGAAAACAGGTGCATTTCTTAGTGAATTTTTTATGAACCGGGGTTTTGGCGTAGCTTCCTTTCTCGTTATTTATATGCTGTTGATCGCTGCTTTTCAGTTATGGGGCAAACCGCTTGTAAAATTCAGCCGGGCCATTTTGTTTTCACTGATCCTGCTTTTTCTGATTTCTGTCAGCATGGGGCTGGCATTATCCTTGATTAATAATGAGGAGTATCTTTTTCTGGGGGGTGAGAATGGCCTTTTTATGTCGAACTGGCTGAGCTCCATGTTCGGGAGTATCGGCACTTTTTTTATTTTAGCGTGCAGCCTTTTCCTGATCCTGATGGTCCGGGTTGACAGCTTCATCCCCTGGTTAAAGAAGATTTTTGCAGGCAAATCAAAAGAAAAAACCGGGCTGGCCGAAGTTGATTCAGAAGACGATGAACCCGTTAATCTGATCCGGCCTAAAGAAGTTATTTCCAAAAAAATTAACGAACACGATCTGGTTGAAACGGTCTTTGATCCGGATTTGGATGGTCTCGAAATTGACGGGCGGATTGATGTTTCCGAAGCCGGGAAACATGTTCACGAACAGTTGGCAGGCAGTAAGGCGGAAAAACATCATGATGGCCCTGAAATGACGGTTGAGAAGGTTGAAGAGGAACTGGATGAAGGTTTTCTTTCAGGCGAAAATATGGAAGCTTACGATCCGACACTTGATTTGTCGAACTACAAATTCCCGCCAATCGACCTGCTCGATGATCATCCTTCCGGGAACGCGGAAGTAAGTAATGAGGAACTGATCTCAAATAAAAATAAAATTGTCGAAACGCTTCGTCATTACAAGATTGAAATTACCAAGATCAGGGCAACCATTGGTCCGACAATCACGCTTTACGAGATCGTTCCTGCGCCGGGGATCCGGATCGCCAAAATCAAAAATCTGGAAGATGATATCGCGTTAAGCCTTTCCGCGTTGGGTATTCGTATCATAGCGCCGATTCCCGGCCGGGGTACCATCGGTATTGAAGTGCCTAACCAGCAACCGGAAGTTGTTTCGATGCGCTCGATCATTGCTTCTAAGAAATTTCAGGAAAGCACGGCTGACCTGCCGGTTGTTCTGGGAAAGACCATTTCAAATGAAACGTTTCTGATCGACCTGACCAAAATGCCGCATATTTTGGTTGCCGGCGCTACGGGACAGGGAAAATCGGTTGGACTGAATGCGATTATCACATCGTTGCTTTACAAACAACATCCGGCCCAGTTGAAATTGGTGATGATCGATCCCAAAAAAGTTGAGTTAAGTCTGTATTCAACAATTGAAAAGCATTTTCTGGCCAAGCTTCCGGAAGATGAAGAAGCAATCATTACCGATATCCAGAAAGTGAAATATACCCTGAACTCTCTCAACGTGGAAATGGACAACCGGTATGATTTGCTCAAGAAAGCCCACGCGCGAAATATTAAGGAATACAATGCTAAATTTACATCGCGGCGTCTGAACCCGGAAAAGGGACATCATTATTTACCGTATATCGTCGTAATCATTGATGAGTTTGCCGATCTGATCATGACCGCCGGAAAGGAAATCGAGTTGCCTATCGCCCGCATTGCTCAGTTAGCCCGTGCCGTGGGGATCCACATGATCATTGCTACACAAAGACCTTCTATCAATATTATTACCGGGGTTATTAAAGCGAACTTTCCAACCCGCATCGCCTTTAAAGTGGCTTCCATGATCGATTCAAGGACGATTCTCGATACCCCCGGGGCAAATCAACTGATCGGGAAGGGGGATATGCTCATTTCGATGGGAAGTACGATGACGCGCTTGCAATGCGCTTTTGTTGATACACCGGAAATAGAACGGATCTGTGAATTCATTTCGCGGCAACAGGGATATCCGTCTGCTTTTATGTTGCCTGAATATGCAGGCGATTCAGATGGCCAGGGTCTTCCTGATGCTGACCTCGGTAACCGGGATGAGCTGTTCGATGAAGCTGCGAAAATTGTCGTTATGAATCAGATGGGATCAACATCGATGATCCAGCGTAAATTTTCGATCGGGTACAACCGTGCCGGACGGATCATGGATCAACTTGAAGCAGCAGGGATCGTTGGACCCAGTGAAGGGAGCAAAGCCCGCCAGGTGATGATTCAGGATGAATACAGTTTGGAACAGTTATTGAAGAACATTTAAACGCATAGGCACACCGATGTATAGAAACAATGTTTAATTGCAGGGGTGTCTTATTGTTAAATAAGTCAAAACAACCACGTGTTTGCAGTGACAGGAATATTTTTTGGAGAAGATGATAGAATAAAACAAACATAAATTATAAAAAGCAGAAAATGAAAAAAATGTTAGCAGCCGCCGTCCTTATAGTTTCTGTTACTTTTGTGTCTGCACAGCAGGATCCGAAGGCAAAATCGATCCTGGAAAATGTAACCAAAACCACCCGGTCATACCAATCCATTCAGGCGACTTTTGATTACATTATGGATAATAAGGATGAAGGAATTCACGAGGAGAATAAGGGCGAAATTATCATGAAGGGTGAAAAATACCAGCTTAAACTTCCTCAACTGGGGCTGGAAGTATATTGCGACGGGAGCAATGTCTGGTCGTATATGAAAGATGCCAATGAAGTGAGCATTACCTCGATGGAAGATGAATCGGCAGAAATGATGAATCCTTCCAGGTTATTTACCATTTATGAAGAAGGATTTGACTACAAATTTGTGCAGGAATCGGTAGTTGGAGGCAAAGCGGTTTATGTGATTGATCTTTTTCCCCTGACAAAGGAGACGGAATATTCCAGGATCCGGGTTCAGATTGACAAGGCGCAAATGCTGATTAAAAGTGCAGAAATGATCGGAAAAGAAGGAAACAATTATACTGTGCGGGTCAATAATATAAAGACCAACGTGACGGCCGATGATCATTTATTTGTTTTTGACGCCGTCAGGTATCCCGGTGTCGAAAAAGTTGATTTGAGGTAAATAAGAAGTTGCAAGCTGCAGGCTTGTATCTGCTTTTAGCCTGTAGCTTGCAGCCTGTAGCTAGTTCACTTTTTGTGTCAGCCGGTCAGCCGTCGAAATTTCCATGAAGGTTGAACCGCCTCCGATACCAAAGCTCCCGCCGACGTAGACCACGGTATCTTCCCCGTTTAATTTCTTTGATTCGAGCAAATCTTTGAGGGAGGAGCGGACCATTTTAAACCGGTTCTTTTTGGGGACGATCAAGCTTGCCCGGACACCATAGGAAAGGGAAAGCTGACGAACAACCCGCATGTTGTAACATTGCGCGTAAACCGGGTTATCTCCTCTGAATGCAGCCAGATAAAGAGCTGTTCTTCCGGTTAATGTATTGGTTACAATGGCTGTGGTTCTTAATTCCCGCGAAGCCTGGATGGCTGCTTCGGCGAGGTAGGCAACCTCATTTTCGACTGAAGGAATGGTGATGTCATTCCGTTTGTCTTTTCCGGATTCAATTTCTTTTGCGATCCGGTGCATATACTGAACGGCTTCAACCGGATACTGCCCGTAGGCTGTTTCTCCGCTGAGCATAATCGCGTCAACCCGGGAATAAATTGCCGTGGCAACATCATTAACTTCGGCACGCGTTGGCCGGGGATTATCGATCATGCTATGGAGCATTTGTGTGGCAATGATTACCGGTTTTTTGCGCTGAACGGCTTTTTTGATCAGCAATCGCTGTATGCCCGGTATTTTTTCGGCGGCAATTTCGATTCCAAGGTCACCGCGGGCAACCATGATGCCATAGGCATGATCCAAAATTTCATCAATATTATTAACACCGTCAAGATTTTCAATTTTTGCGATGATCTTGATCGGACTATCAAATTTGTCGAGCAGTTCCTGTACTTTCAACACATCTTCCTTATTTCGGACGAAGGAATGCGCGATAAAGTCAACGTTATTTTTTGCAGCAAATTCAATAAATTCTTCATCCTTGTGAGAGATGGGAGGAAGCTGAACGCTGAATCCGGGCGTGTTGACACTCTTTTTGTTTTTTATGATCCCGGGGTTTTCAACCTCGCATAAAACATAATCCTTCTCCTTTTTGATGATTTCCAGCTCGATTTCTCCGTCATCGATCATGATCTTACTGCCCTCCGGAATTTCGGTATGAAAATCTTCATAAGAAACCGACAGCGCAATTCTGTTTTCACTGCTTTGCCGGAGAAGACCGGAAACTTCCACCAACTGTTTTCTTGTGACCTGAATCGGTTCCCCGATGTTTACCGTTCGCACTTCGGGCCCTTTGGTGTCAACCAGAATCCCGATCGTATCTGAAACGGCGCGTATATTTTCGATCATTTTCAACGCGCTTTCGGTGGTAATGTGCGCAGTATTTAAGCGGGCCACATTCATCCCCTCCTTAAACAACTCTTCGATAAACTGCGTCTCGCATCGTTGATCTGAAATAGTGGCTACTATTTTTGTATGCTTCATAAAAATGTTATATAAAGAGCGTCAAATATACGCCAATTAAATCTTGCAAAAGGAAATTAAAAGTTATGATTCCTTTAAATTTAGACACCGGATGCTACCCGCCGCTTCCAACGCACGGTATGCTACTCGGTACTCAAAAAGCTTTCAATTCCCAGACGATAGGAGTCCAGTCCGAATCCCATAATACTTCCTTTGCATACAGGACCAATCATGGATTGATGCCTGAAACTTTCCCGGGTCAGGAGGTTTGATATGTGAACCTCAACGACCTGGGTCTTAACGCCTGCGATGGCGTCCCTGATGGCAACCGATGTATGGGTGTAGGCGCCGGCGTTCAGGATTATGCCGTCATATGCAAAACCAACTTCGTGAATCTTGTTGATAATTTCTCCTTCCACATTTGACTGGAAATATTCCAGATCGACATCCGGATATTTTTCTTCCAGCATCTTCAAATAGGTTTCGAAAGAAATATTTCCGTAAATATTTTTTTCTCTTTTTCCCAATAAATTCAAATTTGGGCCATTGATTAACAATATTTTCATTTTTTTTGTGTATTTAGAAAAAAACTAGTAACTTTCGCTCAATTCCTACGTATTGATAATTATGTAATCTTGGGGAAGAAACTACTTTTCAATACGCCGGTAATGAATTAAATTTTATATGATCAAAAGTATTTAAATTGTTTTTAGAAAAAAACTAATTGCTTTAATTATGAAATGGGAAGATAGTAAAAAAGGTTTTGAAACGTTTTTGAGACTCGAGAAATCATTATCTCAAAATTCGATTGCGGCTTACATTAATGACATCAATAAACTGATGGCATTTTTGGATGAAAACTTCAAGAAACTTACACCTGAAAAAGTCAGAATCGTTCACCTGCGGGGCTTTATCGAGTACATCAATGACCGGGGCGTATCACCCCGGACGCAGGCCCGGACAATCTCCGGTATTAAATCCTTTTTCAAGTACCTGTTGATGGAAGGGAAAATCAACAGTGACCCGACATCCTTGCTTGAATCGCCAAAAATTGGCCGTAAGCTTCCGGATGTATTAACCATGGAAGAAATTGACCTGATTATTGACGGTGTTGATTTGGCTAAGCCTGAAGGGCAGCGAAATAAAGCAATGCTTGAAACGCTTTACAGTTGCGGATTACGCGTTTCTGAGCTGGTCAATCTGAAGGTTACCAATCTGTTTTTTGATCAGGGCTTTATCAAAGTCGAGGGTAAATCAGAGAAGGAAAGACTCGTTCCGGTGAGTTCCAAGGCGATTGAAGAAATCACCAGGTATTTGCAGGGATACCGCAGGTCGTTAAAAATTGGCGCTGACAGTGAAAATGTACTTTTCCTGAACAGAAGAGGAAAGAAGTTAAGCCGGGTTATGATCTTCACAATTATCAAGAATCTGGCTGAGAAGGTCGGTTTAAACAAAAAGATCAGTCCGCATACCTTCAGACACTCATTCGCCACGCACCTGATTTCGGGTGGGGCTGATTTGAGAGCCGTGCAGGAAATGCTTGGACATGAATCCATTTTGACCACCGAGATTTATACCCATTTGGATCGCGACTATCTTAAGAATACGATTACTCACTTTCATCCACGTGCCTGATTTGGCGGATGATTTTGATTAAGAATTTCTTAACATGCAATAAAACATTATTTTTTGTTTATTCCTTAACAGACAGGATGTTAATCAACATCCTGTCTGTATTTTATATGATCAGAAGATAAATAATCCGATTTTAGTTCAGGCAGTCTGACCCAAACGGGAAAATAGATTATTTTTGTCTTCCGGTAAATGGTTTTGTGGTAATTAAAAATTCATTAATTGAGTATGAAAAATTTAGATTTGTCAAAGTACGGTATTACCGGCGTCAAGGAGCTTGTTTATAACCCATCTTACGATTTGTTATACGAAGAAGAGACCAATCCCGGTCTTGAGGGGTATGAAAAAGGGCAGGTGACTGAACTCGGTGCAGTAAACGTCATGACTGGAGTATTCACCGGTCGTTCACCCAAGGACAAGTTCATCGTGATGGATGATACGACCAGGGATACGATCTGGTGGACCAACCCGATATCACCCAACGATAACAAGCCTACGACACCGGAAGTGTGGAACGATCTGAAGGAGCTGGTTGCAAAGCAGCTTTCCGGGAAAAGACTATTTGTGGTTGATACGTTCTGCGGTGCCAATGCGGATACCCGTTTGAAAGTTCGCTTCATTATGGAAGTGGCATGGCAGGCACACTTTGTAAAAAACATGTTTATCCGTCCTACCGAAGAAGAACTGAAAAGTTACGGCGAGCCTGACTTTGTCGTGATGAATGGTTCTAAAACGACTAATCCAAAATGGAAAGAACATGGCTTGAATTCGGAAGTATTCACGGTGTTTAACCTGACCGAAAAGATGCAGGTAATTGGTGGCAGTTGGTACGGTGGCGAGATGAAAAAAGGAATTTTTGCCATGATGAACTACTACCTTCCGTTACGCGGAATGGCTTCCATGCACTGCTCTGCAAATGTCGGAGAAGATGGTGATACGGCGATCTTCTTTGGTCTCTCCGGAACGGGTAAAACAACGCTTTCAACAGATCCTAAACGTCAGCTCATTGGTGATGATGAACACGGCTGGGACAATGACGGCGTGTTCAACTTCGAAGGCGGATGTTATGCCAAGACAATTAATCTGGACAAAGAAGCAGAGCCCGATATTTACAGGGCAATAAAACGTGACGCTCTTCTTGAAAATGTAACTGTTGATGCAAACGGGAAGATCGATTTCACGGACAAATCGGTTACTGAAAACACACGTGTTTCTTACCCGATCTATCATATCGACAACATTGTAAAACCGGTTTCAAAGGCTGGTCCCGCTAAAAAAGTGATCTTCCTCAGCGCTGATGCATTTGGTGTATTGCCTCCTGTTTCGAAGCTGACCAAGGCACAGACAGAATATCACTTCCTTTCTGGTTTTACTGCTAAATTAGCCGGAACCGAACGTGGCGTAACTGCTCCTCAGCCTACGTTCTCTGCTTGCTTCGGTAAAGCGTTCCTTTCTTTGCACCCAACAAAATACGGTGAAGAACTGGTAAAGAAAATGGAAGCCAACGGTGCAGAAGCTTATTTGGTCAATACCGGCTGGAATGGCACAGGGAAACGGATCTCCATTAAAGATACCCGTGGCATTATTGATGCTATTCTGAATGGTGATATCGAAAAAGCTGAAACCAAAATGATCCCCGTGTTTAACCTGGCTGTTCCCACTTCTTTACCGGGTGTTGATCCAAAGATTCTCGATCCGCGTGATACTTATGCCAATCCTGCACAATGGGAAGAAAAGGCACAAGACCTGGCATCACGCTTTATCAAGAACTTTGCCCAATATACCGACAACGAAGAAGGTAAAGCCCTTGTTGCTGCCGGTCCTCAACTGTAATCAGATTTAACTGAGATATGAAAACCCTGCCGTTTGGCAGGGTTTTTTTATTTCGTTCGATTCACCCGGGGACTCACGATTTCGTCCAGTGTTTCCGAAAGGGTTGGATAACAAAACGGGAACCCGATATCGGTCAGGCCTTTGGGAACGACTGACGGACTTTCCAAAAGCATGACTGACGCCTTTCCGTAAATCAATCTCAAAAAGCCGGATGGAACGTGAAAAAAGGCCGGTTTATTTAGTTTTTGTGACATTAACAGGGTGAATGTTTTATTGGTGACCTGATCCGGGGCAACCAGGTTGTAGATCCCCTGAAAATTTTTGTTGATTATAGCTTCATAAAATGCCCGGGTCAGATCGTCGATATGGATAAAAGGAAAGGGTTGTCTGCCGTTTCCGATCCTGCCTCCCAAACCAATCCGGAATAATGGCAACAGGTTTTGGATTATTTGCGATTCCTTCCCCAGAACGATTCCCGAACGAAAAATGATCCTTCGGATATTTTTATCCAGGTCGATCGACGCATTTTCCCAGTCAACGGCCAGTTTGCCGGGGAACTGTCCGTTAAAGTCCAGGCTTTGCTCATCGTGCTGACGGCCGGTTGCATAGATACCAACAGCCGAAATGGAAATGAGCACCTCCGGCTTTTGTTCCGCTTCCAGCATATTCAATGCCTTCGTCAGATTCCAGGTGGAGATAACCCTGCTGTTATAAATCACTCGTCTGTTCTTTTTTGTCCATCGTCTCATGACGGGAGCTCCGGCAAGGTGAATAACCGCATCAGCCCCTGCCACTGCGGATGCCAGTCCCTCCGGATCTCCAAAAATTAAAAGCCGGCTGATCCTTTTTACATCAAATCCTTTTTCTACTAAAAACTCCGTCAATTTTTTCCCAACAAATCCGTTGGCTCCTGTGATTGCAATCTTCATTGTATTCAAATGGTTGAAAGGTGATGTTTTGTTCTGCCCTCGGCCGACAGGACAATTATTTTATTGAAAAGTTTTAAAGGTAAAGAAAAATCAAATGAGTTTATTTTCTATTTATTCGTTAGTTTTGAATGAAATTTGATGTTATGTCTGAGAAAAAGATACAGAAGAAAGGAAAGACACCAACAGCCGGTAACCCAAAGAAAAGAAAATCAAAAAAAGAAGGCCCTGTTTTGAAACGGGTTTTATCATTTTTTCTGAAAGCTTTTGCTTTGGGAGTTATCCTTTTTGCCCTGTTATTTATTGCTGTTTATTTTGGTTTTCTGGGATATGTGCCCAGTACCGCACAACTTCATGAAATCAAGAACCCGCAGGCCTCTGAGGTTTTTTCGGCCGAAGGAAAGCTTCTGGGCCGGTATTATGTCGAAAACCGGAGCAATGTGAACTACGAGGAGATTTCACCCAATGTGATCCACGCGTTGGTTGCCACTGAAGATTCCAGATTTTACGAGCACCGGGGCATTGATGAGGTTGCTTTATTCCGGGTTTTGATCAAAACGATCCTGTTGCAGGACAGGAGCGCCGGAGGAGGCAGCACGTTAAGTCAGCAAATTGCAAAAAATCTGTTCCCCCGGAATGATCTGTGGGTTTTTGCCATGCCGGTCAATAAGCTTCGTGAGGCTATCATTGCATATCGCCTTGAAAAAATATACACCAAAGAGGAAATAATAACTCTTTACCTGAATACGGTTCCTTTTGGAGAGAATATTTTCGGGATTGAAGTGGCGGCAGAACGTTTTTTTGATAAAAATCCCAAAAACCTGACGGTTGATGAAGCCGCCGTTCTGGTTGGCATGCTGAAGGCGAATAACCGGTATAACCCGCGTTTGAACCCAGCGTTGTCAAAGGAACGCCGGAATGTTGTGATTAACCAGCTTGTTAAGCACGATTATTTATCCAGGGCCGAGGGAGAAGTGTTTAAGGCAAAACCTTTGGATTTGCATTACCGGAGAATTTCTTACAATGAGGGACCGGCGCCTTATTTCCTTGAACTGATGAAGCCTGAATTGTTGCAATGGTGCCTGAACAACAAGAAGGAAAACGGGGATTCCTACAACCTCTATACCGACGGTTTGAAAATTTCCACAACGATTAATTATGATTTTCAGGACTACGCGCAGGAAGCTGTCCGGGAACAAATGGAGGGTTTGCAGGAAGTTTTTGATAATCACTGGAAAGATTCAGATCCATGGAAAAATAATCCGGCCATCCTGAAAAGAGCCATCAGGCAAACAGAGCGTTATAAGAAGATGGTTGCGGCAGGAAAAACCGATGCTGAAATACAGGAAGCATTCGGGAAAAAGATTGAGACGACCTTATTCACCTGGAAAGGAGATAAACATGTTCAAACAACACCCCTGGATTCTGTCAAACACTATTTAAGGATGCTGAATGCGGGATTCCTGGCGATTGAGCCCTCCACCGGGGCTTTGAAAGCATGGGTTGGCGGAATCGATTTCAGGTTCTTCAAATATGATCATGTCAATGCCGCCCGACAGGCAGGCTCCACCTTTAAACCGTTCGTTTATCTTGCTGCGCTGGAAAACGGAGTTAGTCCATACGATTATTTCCCCAATGAGAAGAAGGTTTATCCGGATTATCAGAACTGGTCCCCGCGAAATTCGCACGATCATTATGAAGGATACTATTCGATGGAGGGAGCTTTGGCGCAATCGATCAACACTATTGCCGTTGACGTGCTGATGCAGACCGGTATTGACCGTGTTATTAAAACGGCGCATGAAATTGGAATTGAACGGGATCTTCCTGTTTTCCCTTCACTAGCATTGGGTGTTGCATCAGTCAGTTTAAGGGAAATGGTCATCGCATACAGTACCATCCTGAACGGTGGTGTAAAAGTTGAACCTTACTATCTGGTTTCAATCAGCAACAGCAAAGGGGAGGTACTTGCTTCATTTGATAAGCCGCCGGCATACCGCACGTCGGTTAGCGAAGAAAACTGCAGAATAATGGTCCATATGCTGGAAGCGGTGGTTGACAGCGGAACCGGGGGTTCAATCCGGTCCAGATATAATGTTGCAGGTGATTTTGCCGGCAAGACAGGGACGACACAGGACCAGAGTGACGGATGGTTTATCGGGATGAATCCGGGCCTGGTCGCGGGCTGTTGGGTGGGAGGAGAGGTCCCGGGAATCCATTTTCGCAGCCTGACATACGGACAAGGCGCTTATATGGCGCTACCTGTCGTCGGGCGTTTTTTTAAGAAATTGTACAGCAGTCCACGGTATGAGCATCTGAAGCATGACTATTTTCGCGAACCTTCTCCGGAGATCCTGGCCGAACTGGATATCCCGCCATACCGGGAAATGCTGGAACGGCAGCAGATCGGGGATATCATCAAAGGCATATTCAGGAAACAGGATTCCCGTCAGGATGACGATCTGAAAGTGAAAAGGCCGGCAGAAGAGAAGAAGGAAAAGAAGAAGATATGGGATGTATTTAAAGATATCTTCGGCAAGAAAGAATAACAGGTGAATTGACTTTATAATTTTGCCGCCATTTTAAAAAGCAGTATCTTTTATCGTTGCGTATAAAAGGGAGTGTGCTTTTTTAATAACGTTCGTTTAAGTATGTGGGAATTCAAAAACAAGATAGACCCGTTGATCAAAAGGCTGATCATTGAAAAAAAGATTTACTGGATCAGTTTGCTGATTGGGCTGGTGACCGGTACGGCTGCTTTCATCCTGAAGAATCTCATCCATTTTACGGCCGAGATACTGGTGGGCAACCTTAAAATATCCAGGGAAAGCTACCTGTTTTTCGCTTTTCCCGTTGTTGGTATTGTCATTACCGTTTTGATTATCCGGTTCATCATCAAGGATGATTTGGGACATGGTGTTACAAAAGCGCTCGAAGCGATCAGCCTGCGAAAAGGGATACTGAAAGCGCATCATATGATCTCCAGTATGATCACCAGTAGTTTCACCATCGGGTTTGGAGGATCAGTGGGAGCAGAAGCCCCGGTTGTATTGACCGGTTCAGCAATTGGTTCCAATCTTGCACGGTTTTTTAAGTTGAGTTACAGCGATACCATGTTACTGCTGGGATGCGGTGCTACCGGTGCCATCGCGGGCATTTTCAAAGCTCCGATTGCCGGTGTTGTGTTCACGCTTGAGGTGCTGATGCTGGATATGACCATGGCTTCTATTCTGCCGCTGATGATCTCGGCGATATCAGCAGCAGTCCTTGCATCCTATTTTATGGGAGATGCCGAACTTTTTAAATTTCATCTGGTCAGTACCTTCGACGGATCAAATATCCCGTTTTACGTTGTTCTGGGAATCTTCCTGGGTTTTGTGTCCCTCTATTTTATCCGAATGAGCCTGTATCTGGAAATCAAATTTAAAAGGATCAGAAAGCAATATCTCCGAATTGCAACGGGCGGAGTGGTATTGGGACTCCTGATTTTTATTTTTCCGCCGCTTTGGGGTGAAGGTTATACATCGGTCAATAAGGTATTTAATGATCTGGGTTCTACGCTTCTGAATAATTCCATGTTTTTTAATTTAAGAGATAATCCCTGGTTTTTTATCGTGTTCCTGCTCTTGCTGATCCTGTTTAAGGTGGTCGCCATGACGGCTACAACGGCTTCGGGCGGAGTGGGGGGCGTTTTTGCTCCCTCGCTTTTCGTAGGCGCCATCGGAGGCTATTTCGTGGCTTACTTTTCAAACTTTGTCTTTGGAGTAAACCTGCCACTCGAAAACTTCGCTCTTGCGGGCATGGCGGCCATGCTGGCAGGTGTGATGCATGCCCCCTTGCTGGGCATCTTTTTAACAGCGGAGATCACGGGTGGATATGAGCTGTTCTTCCCGCTGATCATTGCATCCATCAGTTCTTACCTGACCATCGTCCAGTTTGAGCCACATTCCATTTATGCCCGGCGTTTGGCAATGAAGGGCGAATTGGTCACGCACCACAAGGATAAAGCCGTTCTTCATTTCATGGAGGTAAGCGGCCTGATTGAAAAGGATTTCGCCATTATATCGCCCGACGCCACCTTAGGCGATTTAACCAGAGTCATTGCCAAATCAAAACGGAATTTATTTCCTGTTGTAGAGGCGGATGGTACTTTGCGGGGAATGATCAAGATGGACGATATCCGGGATATCATTTTTAATCACGAGCTTTATGATAAAGTTTATGTGAAAGACCTCATGTATATGCCTGAATTTTATATTTCTCCCCGTGACACCATGCATACGGTTGCTGCCAAGTTTGAAAGCAGCGGACGTTTTAATCTGGCAGTGATCGATAATGGCAGGTACATTGGATTCATCTCGCGTGCCCGGGTGTTTTCGGACTACAGAAATACGATGCGGAATTTGAGTAATGAGTAAATGCTTCACGCCCGGAAGGCTTTCAGGTAGGCGGAGTAGATGGAGATGAAAAGAATGGTAAAGATCGTGTTGGTTGACGAAAATGCATTTGGTCCCATCCATAACAACGGGACGATCAGCAGACCGATTTGCGCTGATGTATAAAAGAAATAACCGGATTTTTGCATGTTGAGCATTTTCAAAACTCCCGTCAGGGAAAGGATATACAGGGCTCCGAAAATGATAAAATAAAGGGGGCTGATCTTCTGAGGTGTCTGAATATTCGTCAGTTTTTCAATTATTTCAAGGGTTTGATCAAAGAACACTGCTGCGGCAAAATACATTAGAGTTGCCAGGCTGCTGCCGATGATGCTCAGTAATAAGGCTGCCGATAAAAGTAAAGGCCTTTCGTGGTGCTTCATTTGATCTTCTTTTTGAATAACAACTGCAAATATAACAAGAGGCTGGTTTGAAACAACATCCCGGACATTTTTCCTGAAGCTACGTGATCATGTGCTATACCGGTCGGGATTGAGGAGTGAAAGTCTGAAGCCCGCATCCTTTCCGGAAATCATGTTGCTGATCATTTTTCCGCTGACCGGACCAAGGCTCATGCCCATCATCGCATGTCCGGTTGAAAACAATAAGTTCGTATATTGAGCTGTCCGTCCGAGAAAAGGAAGGCCATCGGGGCTGACGGGCCGGATATACTCCAGGACGGGTATCTGGCTGATATCCGGTATCCGGAGGAACGGGAGGGCGGTTCCGGTCCGCTCCAACATGGCTTTTACACGCAGTTTCCGGATATGTCCCACCTTCCCGTTAAATTCCATGCCGCTTCCGAGGCGGATGCCATCTTCGTAGGGAGAAACGGCCACTTTTGCTTCTGTTAAGATTAACGGGACGCGGAATTTATTCTCCGGATACGGGAGATTGATGCAATACCCTTTTCCGGCAATGACAGGCAACCGGATATTCACCTTTTGGGCCAGTCCGGCGGAACGGACACCTGAAGCAATCACGAATTCATCGGCCCGATAGGAGCCGGTTGCGGTATGAACAGCCGCAATGGTATGATTGGAATGTCGTATTTCTTCTACTTTTTCCTGGTACCGGATTGTGACCCCGTGGGCGGTAAGCCACTTTTTTAACCACCGCATATGCTTTTCGGGACGGATCTGGGCATCACTTTCGTACCAAACGGCTCCCGAAAGGCGGATGTCAAGACCGGGATATGTTTTGCCCAGCTCCATGTCGGTGATGATGCGGGTATTCATGCCCAGACGATCCGCAATTTTGGCCAGTGAAATTTCCTCATCGAATCCTTTTTGTGTTACGGAGGCCATTAACAGCCCGTTTTGCGCATAACCTGCTCCCGGGTGAAATTTATTTTCCAGTTCCGCATAGAGCTTCCGGCTGGCAATATTGAGCTGAAAGAGGAGGGGGGCGGCGGTTTCTGCCCGTTTTGGATTGGCTGCCCGGACAAAATTGAAAAACCATGGCAGATTCTTAACCGCTGAAAACGCAGGCAAACAAAAAGCGCTTTTCGGATCGAACATCATCCTGAGTCCGGACCGGAGCATAGCCGGTGAGGCCAGCGGAGTAAAGTGACTGGGTACGATGAAGCCGCAGTTCCCGTATGAGCAGGCGCTTTCATCCTGCTCCGGCAATGCTTCCAGAATCTCAACTTCGTGGCCCTCTTGTGTTAGGAACAAGGCACAGTGCAGGCCAATTGTTCCTGCGCCCACGATGATTACCTTCTTTTTTGTCATTCGCTTTTTCCTTTTGTCGTCAGTTCAATTTGCCGGTTACCTGGAATCCATGAGCATAGGGGTCTTCATCGTCAATAATAAGGGTGTTGTAACCGGTTACGACGGCCCATCCTTCAATGCCGGGAATAATGGCATCGTAATCCCCGATCCGGACATGATCTTCCACGGTCCCGATGAACTGGCTTCCGATAATGCTTTCATGCAAAAAAGGGGATCCGACCTTCAGTTTCCCCATGGCGAACCATTGCGCCATGCGTGCCGAAGTTCCGGTGCCGCAGGGACAGCGATCGATCGCTTTGTCTCCGTAGAAAACAGCGTTTCGGGCATCTGCCTCCGGGGAAAGGGTATGCCCGGTCCATAGAATATGGCTCAAGCCGTTGATCCTGCTGTTCTGCGGATGCACGAAGGTGTACTGCTCATTGAGCTTTCTTCGGATTTCGCCGCTAAAGGAGATCAATTCGTCCGCGGAATAATGATGAAGCCCCTGGAAACCGGGTTGCTCGTCAATGATAGCATAAAAATTCCCTCCGTAGGCTACATCAACGGTTAACTCTCCCAGTTGCGAACTTTCTACCCGAAGCCCTTTCCGGTATAAAAATGAAGGAATGTTGATAATCTTTACGGAAGTGACTTTTCCTTTTTCGTTTTGCCGGTAATGGGCGGTCACCAGTCCTGCCGGGGTTTCCAGTCTGAGTTTCCCGGGCGTTTGCGAAACGATCAGCCCTTCTTCGATCGCTATTGTTACCAGACCGATGGTGCCGTGTCCGCACATCGGAAGGCATCCGCTTGTCTCGATAAAGAGAATCCCGGCATCGTTTTGCGGATCTTCAGGCGGAAAGATCAGGCTGCCCGACATCTGATCGTGCCCCCGCGGTTCAAACATCAATCCGGTCCGGATCCAGTCATATTCCCGCATAAAGTGTTCTCTTTTCTCGAAAATGGACTTGCCCTTCAGGTTAGGTCCGCCACCTGCCACGATTCGTACGGGATTTCCGCAGGTATGTCCGTCGATGCAGAAAAAGGTTTTTTTTGCCATGACGTTAAATTTTATCTCTGGTCCATTGATTGTTGATCATCCTGAAAATATGCAGTGGATTGGCATTTTGAAGTTCAGCCGGAAGCAGCTCATCAGGAAAGTCCTGAAAGGAGACCGGCCGGACAAACCGCCGGATCGCAGAAACCCCCACCGAAGTAAAGCGGGAATCTCCGGATGACGGGTACGGGCCGCCATGATGCATGGCGGCGCAAACTTCAACTCCTGTCGGAACACCGTTCAGGATGAGCCGTCCGCATTTTTGAAGGAGCATGCCAATCAGTTGTTTCTGCATGATCAATTCATTCTCCCTTGCATGGATGGTGATGGTCAACTGCCCGTCCAGGGTACGGGCTACTTCCATCAATTCTTTGTCAGAATCGCAGGCGACAATGAGGCTGAAAGGACCAAAAACTTCTTCCCGGAGTCCGGGATTCGCCATGAATTCAGCAGCACCAACCATCATGATAACCGGCGGTACCTTTGATGTGCCCGGCTCTTCGTGGCCCTGGGCGATCACGCGGATAGCCGGATCTGCTGAAATTCTTTCCCTGCCGGCCACATAATTCTGAAAAGTCTGCTCACTGAACATTTTAGCTCCGGCAGCTTTTTCTGCCTGATGGGTTATCTCCTGAATAAATTCATGAAAGCCTGCTGTAATAGTGGTCATGATGAGCCCCGGGTTGGTGCAGAACTGGCCGGCATTCAGGTTGACTGAGCTAACCAGCTTTTGAGCGATCATTGCTGCATCATTTCGAAGCGCGTCTTTGAGGATGAAGACCGGATTGGTGCTTCCCATTTCTGTGAAAAACGGAACCGGTTCAGGACGCCGCGCTGCAAGATCCATCAATGCCCGGCCTCCCCGCAAAGATCCGGTAAAACTACCGGCTTTTGTCAACGGATGGCTGACCAGCAGTTGTCCCGCTTCATATCCGGGTTCCTGGACCAACGCAAACACGCCATCTGGCACCCCGGTCGTTCTGATCGCTTTTTTGATGGCAGTGGCAACAAACTGTCCCGTTTTTGGATGAGCCGGATGCCCTTTAACGATTACCGGATTGCCCCCTGCAAGCGCGGAAGCCGTATCTCCTCCGGCAACTGAAAAAGCCAGGGGAAAGTTTCCTGCGCCAAAGACGACAACAGGCCCAAGAGGAACAAGCATTTTTCTCAGATCAGGCCTGGGCGAGGGACTCCTTTTGGGATCGCCGGTATCGATGATCGCTTCAACCCAGGATCCTTCATCCAGAAGGTCTGCAAATCGGATAAGCTGCCCGGTTGTCCTGTCCCGTTCACCCCTGACACGGTTCTCCGGCAATGCGGTCTCCTCCATCACAATCCGGATCAGATCGTCCCCCAAAAGGACGATTTCTTTTGCTGTTTCACGGAGGAATGCTGCCCGTATTGAGCCTGTAGTTCCCTGGAAATCAGGAAAGGCTTTGGCGGCGTTTTCCATATACGTGTTGATCGTTAGCGCTAAATCTGCCATATTGTTCATCAAATAACGGTTTACAGAGCCTCAAAAACAGGAAGATCAGGCCGGTTCGCAATTGCATTTTCAATCAGCTCCGTAATTTTTATGCGTTCTTCACCGCTGATTTTTTTTCGAGGGGCGCGTACATGCTCCGTTCCAAGTCGAGTGTAAACTTCGGCTAACTTGATGTACTGGACCAGTTTCGGATGGATGTCCAGCTCCAGTAAAGGCATAAACCACTGATAAAGCCTGACCGCTTCATCAAAGCGACCTGCCCTGGCCAGTTTGTATAACGCGACCGTTTCTTTGGGAAAGGCACATACCAGGCCTGCAACCAGGCCATCCACGCCCAGCATCAGCGATTCAAGGCAAAGTGTATCCACTCCGCCCATGATCCGGAAACGGCTGCCAAAGGCATTTCTCATCCTGATCACATTGGTCACATCGCGGGTGGATTCTTTGACTGCCTCAATGTTTGGAACGTCCTGCAATTTTCGGAACATATCGATTGTGATCTCAATCTTATAATCGACGGGATTATTGTAAAGCAAGATTGGCAAACTGGTTGAAGCGGCGACTTCTTTGAAGAAGTCAACGGTTTCGTCCGGATCGGCTTTGTAGAGCAGGGGAGGGAGCAGCATCAGTCCGTCTGCGCCTTCGGCCTCCGCATGCGAGGCCGCTTCAATGGCTCTTTCCGTACTCGATTCAGCAATATTGAGGACGATAGGTACCTTTGCCCGGCAGGACTGCAAGGACTGCACTAACCGGAATTTTTCACGCATGGTGAGCGTGCTGGATTCACCAAGCGATCCGCCTATGATGACGCCCGAAACTCCTGATTCAACCTGAAATTCAATATTCTTCAGGAAGGAGGGAAGATCAAGTTCTCCGCTTTCATTAAACTTGGTTGTTATTGCAGGATATACTCCTGTCCATTCTGGTTTCATACGTTTATTTTTTCAATTTATTCAACTACAATTTGCGTATTGCGCCTCGTCACTTTGAGACGCTTGCCAACGGTATGGAACTCGCCGAAATAATCATTCACTTGGGTGAAAGCTAAT